>Ga0214471_10000164_pt1 | contig 62922 bp, 54 predicted proteins | sample RVTome_5_FD_207665 | JGI IMG/M metagenome (GOLD analysis project Ga0214471, IMG submission 207665) | Soil microbial communities from uranium-contaminated site in the Upper Colorado River Basin, Wyoming, United States - RVT142D155 | ecosystem: Environmental > Terrestrial > Soil > Contaminated >... | reverse complement strand
AACGTCGGGGCGCACGGCCGTGCGCCCCTACGATTCGGGCGCGTCCAGGATCGCGTCGATCCGGGCAATCACGTCACGCAAATGCAGCCGCGTGGCGCGGTCCCGCACCCTGGTCAACGCCGCCGTCGCGTCCCGCTTGATTGTCTCCAGCTCCCCGCGCGCAAACGCCGGAATGTCGCTCTGGCTCACGTCGACATTGGTCCGCTGGACGAATGCGCGGAACTGCGGCGGGATGGGCGGCTGCTCCTCGGTCATGAGGTACTCGAGCCGCTCGATGTACCCGCGCTGGAGATTCCGGCGGTAGACGTCGATGGCGCGGCCCGCCGTCAACTCCGACCAGATCGCGCCCCGCATGTCGTCGAACATCTCGGCCAGCGTGTAGGCGTTGGCGCCGAGGACGGCTTCCGACTCGATCAAGCGCTGTAACCGGTCGAACACGAGCACGCGGTCGAGCGTCTGCACCTGACGTTGCCGGATTCGTTCGACCGCGCCGGCGTGCTCGATGCGGGACAGGATGTTCTGGTCCAGCATCCAGCTCGGTGTGGCGAACGCCTGCTCGACGAGGAACCGCATGGCGGCGCGCTGTTGCGCTTCCGGCACGATGGCATACACCGGACCGTCCTGATCCACGTTCTTCCGCGTCTGGGTCACCCCGCCGATGACGGTGGTGACATGGCCCATGTAGCGGTTCCACTGTCCGATCACCTGATTGTACATCTCCTCGAGATTCGCATAGTCGCTCAGGTCCTCGTGGGACCACGCGGTCAGGTTGGGCACGATCCGTTTCAGGTTGGCGATGCCGTACTCGCTGGCCCGGACACCGTTGTCGCTGAGCGCTTCGGTCTGCGAGGTGGGATCGATGCTGCTCGGGTTGCCGAACATGTACATCGGATCGCCCTCGTGCTCGCGCACCCACCGATCCAGTATCGGTCGCTCGGCGTCGGGCGTCGCGGCTTCGAGGATGGGCCGGTAACCCCAACGGATGGCGTACTTGTCGTAGACGCCGATCCCCGGCATGAAACACACCCCCTCGTCCTCCGGCTGCGCGACGTAGTTGAACCGCGCGTAGTCCATGATCGACGGAGCGGTGCCCATGCTGCAGGTGAAGCTGGCGGAGCGCAACGAATCGACCGGATACGCCGCACTCGCCTTCATGTTGTGTGGCAGCCCGAGCGTGTGACCGACCTCATGGGCCGCGACGAAACGCACCAGTTGACCCATCAACTCGTCGTCAAACCGTAACCGGCGGGCGGAGGGGTTGGCGGCCGCGGTCTGCACGAAAAACCAGTTGTGCAGCAAGTTCATCACGTTGTGGAACCAGCCGATGTCGCTCTCGAGGATCTCGCCGGTTCGGGGATCGCTGATATGCGGCCCGTAAGCGTTCTGCACGACCGAGGGGAAGTACCGGACGACGGAGTACCGCGCATCCTCCGGACTGAATTCGGGGTCCTCGTCCTTGGTCGGTGGGTCCATCGCCCTGATGGCACGGCGAAACCCCGCCTCGGCGAACGCCGCGTTCCAGTCCTCGATGCCCTGTTTGATGGGACCGCGCCACTCCATGGGCGTTGCCGGGTCGATGTAATACACGATCGGCTTGATGGGTTCCACCAACTCACCGCGGCGAAAAGCCGCCGTGTCGCTGGGCTCCAACCGCCAGCGCGAGATGTATGTGCGTGACTCGGCGCGCTGCACGTTCAACCCGTAGTCGACCTGGCGCACGCCAAAGAACCCGACCCGGTCGTCGGCCCGGCGCGGGCGCATCGGGTCCTCCGGCAACAGGACCATGGACTGCGCCATCTCGAGCGAAATGCTCCCCGTCGAGGCGTTGTCCGGCGGGGTGCTCGCATCGTAGGTGAGCACGTGGCGGATCTCGACATTGCGCGGATAGCTGGCGAACCGTGTGAGGAACGACCGGCTTTCGTCCAGGCGCCGGACCCCGTACTGCGTGCGCCGCTGCCGCTGCAGCCCGAGTACCGGGACGTCCTTGGTGAACAGCCCGGTCACCTCGATCACGACGCCCGAGCTGTCCGTGTTGTAGGCGGCGATCGCGAACGACTGGATCACGGGCTCGAAGTTGGCGTTCCGCACCGCTTCGTGAATGGGCATGGTCGAGTCGGCGACGTTGTCGTACGAGACGGTCCGCAGCAGGATGTTGTCGTCCTGGCGTTGCCAGCGCACGACCTGCTCGTTGGCCTCCTCGCCGCCGTACCCGATGCCGTTCTGGGTGCGGGCGATCCTCGTCACCAGCAACATCTCGTGTTCCAGCATCGTCGTCGGGATTTCGTAGTACAACTTTCCTTCGACCTTGTGGACGTGGAAGAGACCCGAGTCGGTTTCCGCCTTGTCGGTGATGACGTCCTTGTAGGCCTTGGGGCCGTTGGATTGCGCCCGCGCCCCGCGTGCTCCCGCAGCGGGTCCCCCCGCGGCAGGGGTGGGTGCTTGGCTCTGCGGCTTGGCGCAGGCACCAACGGTGATCGCGACGGTCAGGGCGCTGAACAGTCGAGCAAGATGGCGCATGGAACGCTCCTCGGAAGGTCGGAAATCAGGACGGGGGCACGGAAATCAGTACGGGGGCATGGGGTGATTCGTTGGGCCGTCTAGCGCCGCAAAACCGCGATGCCCTGTTCGAATAGCATGTCCACGGGAATGCGCGCCGCGCCGACGCGATCGAGGTCTGCCTGGAGGCCGGCGTCGATGATCCCCCGCTCCGCAAGCAGCCGGCCGGCACCGTCGTAGTCCCCGTTCCCCTGCAGCGTCAACAGCAAACGGGAAAGCTCCGCCATCGCCTCACGCATCCGCGCGAAATCGACCCGATACGTGCCGGTTGCGTCATCGCGTGCGAAGGCGCCACGCTCGCGTAAGAAGTGAAACCGGACCATGTTGGCCCGACCGTGTGCACTGGTGGCACCGAACCGCACCGACCGGAAGATGCTGGCGAGAAACGTGACGTAGTTGTCCTCGAGTCGTCCTTCCGTCACCTCACCCTGATCGCGCAGCGACGTCAGCATGGACAGCCCGAGGATGTCGGCCTTGCCTTCCTCGAAAGACGACGCATGTTCGCGCAACGCCTGCCGTACCGTCCCGCGCCCGTTCACCGTGTTCTTGATGCCGAGGCCGTGGGCGACTTCGTGGAACATCGTGTTCCCGAAGAACGCATCGAACGTGATGTACTGCCGCTGATCCTCGGCGATGAGCAAGTCGGCGATCGGCACCAGGATCGAATCGAATTTGGCGCGGACGGCGTTCTTGAGCTGGAGTCGGCGCGTTCCCTTGGCGAGTTGCACGTCTTCGTCATTCGGGAGGTTGATGGCGATCGTCTTCGAGCCGGCGTTTGCCTCGCCCGCGTAGAAGATCACATCGTACGCGTTGAGCTCGGATTCCGTTCCCGGTGTTTCCTGTTTGTATCGATCGGGCACCGGCAGTCCGCGCTGCAGGGCGGGGAGCAAGGTCGCGTAGCGCGCCAGCCGCGCGCTCCACGCCTGGTCCTTGATCAGCACGTACGCCTCGTGGGCCGCTTTCAGTCCCATCAACTGATCTTCGTATGTCTCGATCGGGCCGATCACGATATCGATCGTGTTGTCTTTCATGTCGAGCCACGCCATGTCGCTCGCGCGGTAGTCGTCCGACAGCAGCGCATCGGCCCGCAGTTCGAGGTAGCGACGCAGGGCGGGATTGTCGGCCAGCGCCGCCGCCTCGCGCAGTTTCGCGGCGGCCGCTTCATGCTGCGCCGCGAACGCGACGTGATAGGGCGTCGCCGACAGGCCGGCGGCCCCGTCGCGCCGAACCAGTGTGTACAGGCTGCGCAGCGCGTCCGCCTGATCGGGATGCGCGTCGACATACGCGGTGAACTCGTCCGCCGTCAGATCGGCCGGATAGAGGTTGGCGCCGGCCGGCTTGGGCCCCACACCGGCGAATAACGGCGCGTCACTGCCGAGCCGATCCCACGGGCCGTAGTTCGCGTCGGCCAGACAGCGGGCTGTGTCCGACGTGAGACCGGACAACAACATGTCACGGTTCCCGTAGGCCTGCTCCCAGAAGACGCCGTCCATCTCGCGCGCGGCGTCGATCAGGATGGGGAGCATGGCTTGCTGGTGGTCGGTGAGTGGGGAGAGGTCGGCGGTCAGCGTGAAGACGGCGTATTGATCCAGCATCGTGCATGCCGCAGGCTGTTCGGTGGCGCAACCGGCGGTGGCCAAGCCGACCGCAAGGCACGCGCTGGCGACGAATCGACGCATCGGAGGCGCTCCCGTGGCGTGAAGAGGATTGCTTCGGGAGCCGAAAGGTACTCGCCGAACATGGGGTCACCAAGGCCCCGAAGCGTGAGCGTGGCGCGGGGCCTCAGGACTTCGGTATGTCTTTCTGCGGGTCCATGAACGGTTTGGCGACGACTGTCGCCGACCGCGTGTCACCGTCATCGAGCGTGACCGTGAACCGGCTGCCCATCGCCGTGCAGGCCACCGGGACCATCGCGTAGCCGAGGTTCTTCTCCAACCGTGGCGACCAGATGGCGGAGGTGATGCGTCCCACCGTATCGCCCGCCAGGCTGACCGGCCATTTCGTCGTGTTGAAGGGAAGGACGTCGCCGTCGATCTCGACGCCTACCAACCGGCGGTCGACACCTGCTTGTGCGACGCGTTCGAGCGCCGCCCGCCCCATATAGTCGGACGTCTTGCGACGGTCAACCAGCCATTCGAGTCCCACGTGATACGGCGTGTCCGCCAGCGTGATGTCGGCGCCCCAGTTCAGAATCCCGGCCTCGATGCGTCGAATGTCGGACGGTCCGGTCGGCCGAATGCCGTGCGGCTTGCCCGCCTCCATGATCCGCTCCCACAGGTCGTCCCCCCGACTCCCGTCGCGCAAGTACACCTCGTATCCGATCTCGCCGCTCCACCCGGTGCGCGTCACGATCACCGGGATACCATCGAGCGACGTTTCGAGGAACCAGTAGTACTTCAGGTCGAGCACACTGTCGCCGAACAAAGCGTGCACTACGTCCTTCGCCTTTGGTCCCTGGACCTGGAGTGGCGATACGTCGGGTTCCCCGATCGTCACATCGAGGTCCGCCTCCGCCGCCAGGCCGCGCGCCCACAGCAGGACGTCGCTGTCAGCGAGCGCCAGCCAGAAATGGTTCTCGCCGAGCCGCAACAGGACCGGATCGTTGATGATGCCGCCGTCATCCGCCGTGATGATGACGTACTTCCCCTGGCCGACGGCGCACTTCGTCAGGTCCCGTGGCGTGAGCCGATTGGTGAACTCGAGGGCATCGGGTCCCGTGATCTCCACTTGGCGTTCCACCGACACGTCCCATAGCGTGACGTGGTTGACCAGATGCCAATACTCCTCCTCGAGGTCCGCAAAGCAAATGGGGAAGAGCGTGTGGTTGTAGACCGTGTAGGCCCTCGCTCCCCACCGCTGGGTCGCATCGAAGAACGGTGTGCGTCGCAGGCGTGCGCCTCGCTGCACGAGACTCATGTCAAAGGTCATGTCGGCCATTCATCCGTGAGAGAGATTGCGAACGACGATGACGGTCTGGCATCAGCCCGCCGGCTTGCGCCGTGTGCACACCGACCGAGCCGCCAGCCATCCGGCACCACCGAGGACGCCCGGTCCCGGATGCGTCCCCGCCCCACACAAATACAAGCCCGACACCGGCATGCGGTAGTGGGCCCACCCCGGAACCGGCCGCATGAACAGGATCTGATCGAGCGTCAACTCGCCGTGGGTCGCCGCGCCTTCCGAGAGACCGAACTGCTCGGCGAGGTCGCGCGGGGTGAGCGTCGCCCGATGCAGGATCATGTCTTCGAAGCGGGGCGCCACCGCCGCGACGGCCCTGGTGATCGCATCGGTGAGTGTTTCCCGCGCGGCGTCGTCCTCCGGCGCGTATCGCACGTAGCGAGCCTCGGCCAGCAGGATGTGTTTGCCGGTCGGCGCGAGGTGCGGCCAGCGTACGGACGGAAGGCTGAACTCGACGTGGGGATGCGCCGGCATGGTCCCGTGTTTCGCCGCATCGTAGGCCCGCTCGAGCAGCACCATGTTCGCGGTGAGTGACACGGTCCCGGTGAGTGCCGCGCCGTCCAGGCTCAACCCCGGCACGTCGGGACGCGCGTCCAACGCGTACAGCACGTAGGCCGTGGAGCCGCGGTACTTGATCTGCTTCACGGCATGGCGGAACTCCGGATCGAGCCGGACCGGATCGACGAGGTCGAGTAACACGTGCCCCGGGTCGGGCGTCGCCAGGACCGTCGCCGCGTCGATCTGCTCGCCGCTCCGCAGCACCACCCCGCTCACCCCCGCGTCGGTTACCACGATGTGCGTGACCTCGGCGTCGGTGCGGATCGTCGCGCCGTGGCGCCGCGCCGTTTCGGCGAACGCGAGCACCGCGGCGTCCGGACCGGCGCGCCAATAGCCGCGACCGCGCGGCGACCCGGCGGCGGCGCCAACCCGGTGATGCAGCAGCACGAACCCGGTTCCGCCCGCGCGCGGTCCCTGCCGAATACCGTGCACGCCGCCCGACGCCACCACCGCTTTCAGGGCGTCGTGCGTGAACCAATCGTCGAGCAGCTCCTGCACCGACATGGGGATGGTGCGCATCAACTCGATCATGCCGCGACGGCCCATGCGGCGGAAATGCCACGCCAGACTTGCCACGGTCGCCATCTCTCCGATCGTGGCGGCGTCGACGTCGGGCGTGGCGCGCTGGTACAGTCGCGCGAGAAATCCCGCGAGGTCATCGAGCAGGGCGGTGAATCGGGGCCACCGTTCAGCATCGGCCGGCGCGTAGGATCGGATGGTGCCGGCGGCACGACCCGGATCCGGATCGAGCGTCAGAAAGCCGCCGCCGTCGACGGTCACGGAAAGGGAGGATTGGTCGAGTGCGGGCAGCGCCATGCCCAGGCCGGCGGCGACCGATGGCGGCAACCACCCAGCGGTATCGCTCAGCGGGGCGGCGCGGAATCCCGGCGCAAACTCGAGGCAACGTGCCTTGCCCCCGACGGCAGACGCGCGCTCCAGGATCAGCGTGCTGTGACCCGCGCGGGCCAAAGCCGCCGCGGCCGCGAGACCGTTCGCGCCGGCGCCGATGACGATGGCGTCGAACCGGTCGCGGCTCATGCGGACCGGAGAATCTCGAGTGCCGCCAGGCGGCCCGACGCGCCCATGATGCCGCCGCCGGGATGCGTACCGGCACCGCACTGCCAGTAGCCGCCGATCGGGGTACGATACTTCGCCCAGGCGGGGGCGGGTCGCAGGAAGAACAGTTGATGGAGCGAGAGTTCGCCCTGGAAAATATTGCCCTCGGTGAGTCCGGTGATGCGTTCGATGTCGGCCGGCGTCAGCACCTGGCGGTGCAGGATGCGAGCGGGGAGGTCCGGTGCGTAGCGGGACAAGGTCTGCACCACGGTGTCGCCGAACGCGTCGCGTTTGGCGTCCGACCAGCCCCCATTGAGCGCGTACGGCGCGTACTGCACGAAGATGCTCATGACGTGCTTGCCGGGCGGGGCCATGCCGGGATCGATCATCGACGGAAACACGATGTCCATGTACGGCTGGCGGGAGAACTCCCCGTACTTCGCCTCGTCGTACGCCCGTTCCAGATACGACACGCTGGGGCTGATCGAGATCGCGCCCCGGTGGTGGCGGATACCTTCCCGGCAGGTAAAGGTCGGCAGACCGTCGAGCGCCAGATTCACTTTCCCCGACGAGCCGCGGAACTTGTACCGGCGTACGCCCTCCACCAACTCGTCGGGCAACTCGTCCGCGTCCACTAACTGCGTCAGCGTGCGTCGCGGATCGAGGCCGGACACGACGATGGCGGCCGCGATCTCTTCGCCGCTCTCGAGCGCGACGCCGGTCACGCGTCCCCGTTTGGTCAGGACGCGTTCGACCGCCGCGTCGGTGCGGATCTCGGCGCCGAGCGCACGCGCCGCGTTGCCGATCGCGTCGCTGATGGCGCCGGTCCCGCCTTTCTGGAAGCCCCAGGCGCGGAAGGCGCCGTCGATCTCGCCCATGTAATGGTGCAGCAGCACGTAGGCCGTGCCCGGCGACCGCGGCCCCAGGAACGTACCGATGATCCCGCTGGCCGACTTGGTCGCCTTCAGCGGATCGAACTCGAACCACTCGTCGAGATAATCGGCGCTGCTCATGGTCATCAATTTGTACAGCGCGTGGAACTGCGCACCGCCCAGCGAGCGGAAATGTCGACCCAGTCGCAACAGGGCCTTCAGATCGGACGGCGCCAGCGACGCGGGATCGGGTGGGACCATCGCCAGGATCGGTTTGACCGCCAACGCCATGTGGTGCATCAGCCGTCCGAACGGCACCATCGCCTCGGTGTCGCGCGGCGAGTGCCGGTACAACTCGCGGCGGGACTCGTCGGGATCGGCCCACGAGGCGAGGTAGTCGCCGTTGTCGAGTGGCGTCATCGTACTCTCGAGCGGCAGGATCTGCAGACCGTGTCGCGGCAGGTCGAGGTCGCGGATGATCTCGGGGCGCAGCAGGCTCACCACATACGAGAAGACCGAAAACTTGAAGCCGGGAAACACTTCTTCGGTCACGGCGGACCCGCCAATCAGCGGCCGTCGTTCGAGCACCAGGACCGATCGGCCGGCGCGAGCCAGGTACGCGGCCGCGACCAGGCCGTTGTGTCCGCCGCCCACGACGATGACATCGTAGCGCCGGCTCATGCGCGCTTGCGCTCAGGATCGAAGAACGGCAGCGCGCGAATCGTGACCGGAGTCGCGCGCCGCACATGCTCGACGGTCACTTCCATGCGCAGGCGGGTGCCCGCCGCCGCGTGGGCCGCGTGGACGTGCGCCAGCGCCAGATAACGCTTCAGCAGCGGCGACCAGCAACCGCTGGTGGCATACCCGACCTGCGTGCGACCGTGATACACCGGCGCGCTGGTCCGCCACGCGACCGTGGGCACGGCGGGCGCGAGCCCCCGGTCGCGGTGCAGCCGCTCGAACGTCTCCCACTCCACGTCGAGTCCCACGAATCGCCAGCCGCCCGGACGGGCGCGCTCCGCTTCCAGCGCGTCGCGCCCGGTAAACGGTCCTTTGGTGCGCGCGACCGTCCAGCCGAGATTGAGTTCGAACGGCGACGACTTCTGGTCTTCGATCATCGCCCGATGCGACGCGTGATAGTCGACGCCGAGCATCACGAGGCCCGCTTCGATCCGTGCCAGGTCGAGTGCCCAGATCCCCGCCGGGGTGATGCCGTATGCCTGCCCGACCTCCACCAGGGCGTCCCATACCTCGATCGCCCGCGCCGCCTCGATCCATAGTTCGTACCCCAGGTCGCCGGTATAGCCGGTGCGTGAGATCGTCACCGGGATGCCGCGCACGCTGGTCTGCACCAGCCGGAAGTACCGGAGGCGCGCGAAATCGGCGGGCGAGACCTGCTCGAGGACGGCCCGGGCCAGCGGGCCCTGCAAGGCGAGGGCGGCGGTACGGGCGGATTCATCCTCGATGGTCACGTCGAGATCCGCGGCACTGAGGTGCAACCAGCGGAGGTTCGGCTCGGCGCTGGTGAGGCGGTACGTGCCCTCGTCGAGCCGGTGTAGCGTGCCGTCGTCGACGATCTTGCCAGCCGCATCGCACCAGGGCGTATACAACACCTGCCCGACGCCACATCGCGCCACGTCCCGCGTGACGGTACGGTCCAGCACGCGCGTCGCGTCCTTGCCGGTCATGCGGTACTTGTAGAGCGGCGACACGTCGATCAGCGCGACCGCGTTCCGCACGGCCGCGTACTCACGGTCGACCTGCGGGTCGTAGGCGCTGGCCACCTGATAGCCCGCCCAGCGCCGCCAGGTGGCTGCCCGCACGAGGGGAGCGGTCCGCGAATGAAACGGCGTGGTTTGCAGCATGAGGGTACGGAAATGTAAGCACCCGCCGGCGGGTCGTGCGTTGCCGGGTCCGGTACGGATCAAGGGGTCGCGCCGGATCGCCAGGAGTCGCCATGCGGGTGGCTCCCGGGTATCGTGATGGCTGGCGGTGGGTTCGCCGCCCCGGCCACGCACCAACAGGAGGTCCCCATGACCGTAACGAGGCTTACGCCCATCATCTTCGTCGAAAACATCGAGCCCTGCCTGCCGTTCTGGACCGAACGGATCGAGTTCGAGCGCACGGCGGAGGTCCCGCACGAAGATCGTCTCGGCTTCGTGATTCTGCCGTCGCTCGCCTCGCACGCGGAGCGGTCGTCATCGACCCTGTTCATCGAGGTGGACGATGTGCAAGCGGTGGCGGCGCGCCTGGACGGCGTCGAGGTGGTCCGCGCTACAACGGATCCGGCACCCGCAGGTCGAGGTCGCGCCGCGCGATCCCGCGCGCGGGGGTGCCGGCACGTCGGGCTCCCGCGGGAGGTGTCGACCAGCCGGCCTGCTCGAGCACGCGCGCCGTCCGCTCGTTGACCTCGTCGGCCTCGCGCCCTTCGGCGGTCGTGGCCGCGAGGTCGAGCCAGGAGAGCGACTCCTCGAAGGCGAAATGCGTAAGCGCGTAATCGCTCGCGTCGAGGGCGCGGCGGTGGGCGAGGTGCCGCTCGCCGCCCCGGGTCGCGTGGCGGGCGATCTCGCCCACGTAGCGCACCTCTCCCGCGTCGGCCAGGCGCTCGAGGGACAGCGCGATTTCACGGTGCAGCGCGCGTGTGCGTGCCGGCGTCAGCGTCGCGCGGACCACGTCGTGGATGACCGGGTGGGCACACCGATACGCGCCGTCTTCTTCCGCGAGCAAGCGTTTGTCCACCAGTTGGTCCGCCACGGCCGCCGCGTGCAGGCGTGAGATCCCGTGGACGTGGGACAACAGGTCGGTTGCCGCCTGGCGACCCGCGACGGCCACAGTGGCCAGCAGATCGCGCTGCTCGTCGCTCAACCGCGCGCATCGATCGGTGATCGCGTCCTGGACGGTGCGCGGCATGTGCAGCGGTTCGTAGGCGGCGTCCGCCATCTCGGGCCGGGCAACCCATTCTCGCGTCGTCGCATCGGCCTCCAGGATTCCTTTGGCGAAGAGCGTTTTCAATAACTCCATCACATGGAACGGATTGCCGTCCGTCACGGCGTAAATCTGCGCCGCGAACCGCTTGGCTCCATCCGGGGCCGTGATGTTGCCCATTTCGCGGATCAGCTGCCACAGCTGCTCTTGTGTAAGCGGGGTGACCGGCACGGCGGTGGTGCGATCCTCGGTCCGGAGCGCACGACAGAGCCGCGCCGCCGGGGCCGATCGCTCCATCGCACCGAGTGTCAGGCTCAGGATCAGGAGCACCGGCGCATCTTCGATCCGTCCGGCCAGGAAGTGCAGCAGGGCGCACGATTCGGCGTCACAACGCTCCACGTCGTCGATGCACAGCACGGTGGGGCGTTCCGACGCGAGCCCCATGACCACCTGGGCAACGGCTTCGAACAGCCGCCAGCGGCGATCCACCTCCTGGCGGTCGGTCGGGAGAGGGAGGCCGGGATACCGGTCGCGCAGCTCGGGCAGCATCCGGGTCACTTCCGCGAGCCATTCCGGCGCGGTGGTCGCCAAGCCCGGCGCCTCGAGCCCGTGTCGGATCGCCTCCACCACCGGGGTGAACGGGATGCCGTCGGCGTCGTAGCCGCGACCGCGGAGCACGGTTGCGCCCTCGGCGGCGAGCCATTGGTTCATCGTGTCCGCCAGGCGCGATTTGCCAACCCCGGCCTCGCCCTCCAACAGCAGGATCCGGCACCGTCCCCGTTCCACGTCGGACCAGGCGGCGGCAAACGCCTGCCACTGCCGCTCGCGCCCGATGAAACCTGGTTCGAAAGTCGGCTCGGGGAACGTTGCTCCTCCAACCGCACCGGCTGCCAGGACCGGTGCTTCGCCGGCAATGCGCTCGATCAGTGACCGCAGGGCCGCACTGGGAGCGGCTCCGGTTTCCGCGTCGAGTCGGCGGCGATAATCCTCGTAGCGTGCCAGGGCGCTGCCGCGATCGCCCGACATGTACAAGGCCTCGCACGCCGTCCGGACGGCGTCGTCCGACAACGGATCACTGTCCTGCCACCGCGTGGCTTGGCTGGCGGCCTCCCGCCAATGCGATCGCGCCATCGCGTCTCGCGCCAGGTCGCACAGGACCTTGCGGTACGTGCGCAACAAGTGATTGCGGGTCCGATCGGCCCAGTCGTCAAAACCGGGTGCGTTGCGGGGGGCGAACCCCGTGAGAAAGAGCGGCACCCCGAACTCGGCGGCGCGATCCGGCTGCCGCGAGCAGGCATCGAGGAACTCCCGCACGTCGACCGCCACCGCCGGGTCGAGCCCCACATGGGTCCGTGACGCGGCCAGGTGCGGCCCGACCGCGGCGCGCACCTGTTTGAGGGCCTGCCGCAAGGAGGCGCGGGCCTGATCCGGGGTGGATTCACTCCACAGCAGGGACGCGAGCTCGTCTCGAGGGCGCTGACCCCCCTCGACCGCAAGGTAGGCGATCAGGGCAAGCGGTTTCGTGCCAAGCTTTTGGGGTCTCTGCGCGGCATCACCCATGTCCACCCGCGGTGACCCGAAGAGAGTGAGTTGCGCTTCAGCCAAACGGCCCTCCCGGCTCCATCGGGGAGGCTAAGCTACGCCCTAATCACGCTGCCGCAAGGACAATTCACGATTTATTCACGCTCCCATCACATCTTTGCCACCGTCAGCAGGCCGTGCAGTTTCATCGCCATTTTCCAGGAGGACACCATGTCCGACAGCCAGAAGCCCGTCCGGATCGAGCTCACCCCCGAGCAGCAGGCTGAGCTGAAGAGGATCACCGGCAAAGATGCCTCCGCCCTCGAGCTGTCCGCCGAGGAGCTGGAAGACCGGATCGCCCCCTCGCGCGTTCGCCCGGGACTCGGTTGAGCATCACCGTCCGCCGGGGGCGCCGCCATCGCGGCGCCCCGGGCGCGGCGTATCGTTTCACGCGTGTGAGGTGACTCATGGAGAACAAGGGCACATTCCGGCTCGATCTCACCGACGAACAGAAGCGCCAGATCCGCGAGGCGACTGGGAATGACGCAGAGGCGCTCGAGTTGAGTCTCGAAGAGCTCGAAGATCGGATCGCTCCCTCACAGATTCGCCCGCGCATGCACTAGCGGTCGCACGCCCGGGCGGTTCGAGGAAAGCGCCGGATCCGTATTGGGTCCGGCGCTTGGTCTTTGCCCCCCCCGCGCCGTCGCGTGAGCCAGGTGTCCGGGTGGCCGTCCGTCTCGAACGCTTCTTGACACCCCGCCGGGCTTCCTGCCTCTTGAAGCGCATGAACGACACTCCCCGGGTGCCTTCCTCGGACAGCGAGTTACGGGCCGAAGTCGAGCGATTACGATTGCTGCAGTCCATCAGCGAGGACTTTGCCGGCTCGCTCGATTTCGATGAGTTGCTTCCCCGCGTGTTCGACACGGTCCTGACCGCCGTGGGAGCGCAGGGGGGGGCCCTGTGGATCGCCGAAGGGGACGTCCTCCGGTGCAGGCTGGCGGTCGGCAGCGCGAGCCAGAAGCTCGTCGGGACGGAAACGCCCATCGGTGAGGGGTTCGTCGGCGACGTGGCGCGGCGACAACGCAGCACGATCGTGACCGATGCGATGCACGATCCTCGGTTCCAGATGCGACTCGATCGGTCGTCCACGATGATCACGACCACGGTCATGGCGGCGCCGATGGTGGTGAAAGGCACCACGGTCGGGTCGATCCAGGTCAACAACAAGGTGACGGGGGACATCTTCGATGATCATGACCGCCAACTGTTGGAGGGACTCGCGTCTTCCGCCGCCGTTGCGCTGCGCAACGCACAACTCCACACCGCCGAGAAACGCGCGCGCAATCTCGCGGTGTTGCTCGAGATCAGCCGCGAGATCACGTCCACGCTCGACCTGGACCGCATTCTGCATTCCGTCGTGAACCTGGCGCCACGCGCGCTGAGTTTCGACTATGGTGCCGTCGGGTTGCACCACAAGGGGCGGGTGGAGATCCGCGCGGTGACGGGACAGGAAACGGTCGAGCCAAAAGACGAACGGGCCCAACGCACGGCGGCGCGCGGGTTGTGGGCGCTGGAGCGCGGCGAAGCGTTCTATCTGATGAATGGCGGGCGACCGGTCAGCGAGGCGGAGCAGGCGTTCGTGAGCGCGTTCGGTGATGGGCTGAGCGGTGACGGGGTGGTGAGCGGGCTGTACCTACCGCTCAGCGACGAGGAGGGTACGCTGGGCCTGTTGGTGTTCGAAGCCGCCGGCCCGGATTTTCTGAGTGAGCCGCAGCAGGAACTCGCGGGCGTGCTGGCCAACCAGACGACCGTCGCGTTACGCAACGCGGAGCTGTACAACCAGGTCCCGCTGGTGGACATGCTCGGCGCGTTCGCGGCGCACAAGAAGAGACTCATGTCCATTCCGCGGCGTCGCTTGACCGTGCTGGGCGCGCTCGCGCTGGCAGGGCTCATGGCGGTGACCTTGATCCGCTGGCCGTTACGGGTCGCCGGCACCGCACCGGCGTTCCGGCCAGTGTCCTACGCCTCGGTGCGTCCGATGGTCGCGGGAGTCATTGAACGGGTGTGGGTGCGGGAGGGGACCGCGGTAACGCGTGGCGACCCGCTCTTCCAGGTTCGGGGTGTCGCCCTGCGGGCGGACCGCGCGGAGATGGCGGCCGAGGCGGAGATCGCGGCCGCGACCGCGGCCGCGGCGGCCGCGCGCGGCGATGCGGCCGGCGAGCGGATGGAGCGTGGGAGGGCTGTCGCCATCGGTCAGGAACTCGCGTTGCTCGATGAACAGTTGGCGGCCACGACGGTGCGCGCACCGGTGTCGGGCGTCGTGCTGACGGCGCGGCCGGAGGAACTCGTCGGCGTGCGACCAGAGGCCGGTGACGATGTGCTGGTGGTCGGGCGGACGGACACACTCGAACTCGAGTTCGGCGTCGACCAGCGCGATCTGGATCGCGCGATTGTCGGGCGGCCGATTCGGTTACGCATCGATGCGCTGCCGCAGCGGACCTTCGAGGGCATCGTCACGTTCCTGGGGCCGATGCCCTACCAGGTGGGGGAGCGGGTGCTGTTCCCGGTTCGCGCGATGGTGCCGAACGACGCGGGCCTGCTGAAACCGGGGATGATGGCGCACGCCAAAGTCCTGACGGAGCCGGCCTCCGTCGCCGAACGAGTGATGCGTCCGCCGGTGCGGTGGTTGCGACTCCTGCTGTGGAGGTTGAAGCCGTGAACGGATCGGTGAAGCGGAGCACCGTCTGGTCGGTGGGGCCGGTGTTGTTCGCGGTTGCCTGCGGTGGCGAGACCGCGCCCGCCACGAATACGGCGGCGGCGACCGTCCGGTTGGCCGCTGTCGAGACGACCACCGTAGCCGTACCGGTCGCGCTGACCGCGCAGATCTGGGTCGAACATGACGCGTCGGTTTTTGCCCGCGCGTCCGGGATCGTGGAAGCGGTCCTGGTCGATCTCGGCACGCGGGTGCGGGGGGGCGACGTCCTGGCCAGGCTGGAAGACGTCGATCAGCGCCTGGCGCTGGAAGAGGCGGAACAGTCCCATGCCAATGCGTTGAGCCTGGCTACGCGCGCGCGGCGCCTCGCAGGGTCAGGGGCGATCACGGTCGCCGACTCTGAGCAGTTTGAGCTGGATCTGCGTCTGGCCGAGGTCCGGCTCGGGCAGGCACGGCGGGCGGAGCAGTTCACCCGGGTGACCGCGCCATTCGCCGGGGCGGTGACCGCGCGTGCGGCACGCCGCGGACGTCTGGTCTCCGACGGGGACTCCCTGTTTCGCATTACCGCGCTCGGACCCTTGCTGGTGTCGGTACGTGTTCCGGAATCGGCCGGCGGGAGCGCGCCCGGGGACTCGGCCCGCGTGGTATCGCGGAGCGGGATCGAGATCGCCGCGACGGTGGACCGGATGTCGCCGACCATCGATCCGGCGAGCGGTACGCGGGAGGTCGTTCTCCGCCTCGAGCAAGGATCGGGACTGACGCCGGGCGCGAGTGTGGAGGTGTACGTCGGGCACGCGCCGCGGGTCGTGCTGGCGATACCCGATGGCGCGGTGACCGAAGGCGGCTACGTGCTGGTGTGGGAGAACGGTCGCAGCGCGTTGCGCGCGGTGCAACTGGGCGCGACGCTCGACGGCGGGCGCCGCGAAGTTGTGAGTGGACTGATGGCCGGTGAGCAGGTGGTACTCGCGACCCGATGACCGCGCATCCCCGGCTGCGTGCGGACATCGTCATCGTCCAGCAGACGTATCGCGGCGAAGAGACCTACATCGTCAAGGACCCGACGACCCACAAGTATTTCCGATTCAAGCCGCTGGAAGTGCTGGTGATGCGTCAGTTCACCGGCGATCACGCGCCCGCTGAGTTGGCGGCCGCGCTCACCGAACAGGGGCTGCCCCTTCCGGTCGCGATGATCGAGGGCTTTGCGCGGAAGCTCAAGGGGATGAACCTGCTCGAGCGGTCGCTTGCCGAAAAGTCGGTGATGCAGCTCGAACGGTTGCGGGCGGAGCGGCATCGTCGAGTGAAGAACACGTCCTACGAGGGGAGTATTCTCCGGATGCGTTGGTCGGTCGGCGATCCGGACAAGCTGTTCGACCGCTGGCTGCCGCGCCTGATGTTCTTCTTCCGTCCGCCGTTTCTGATCACGTCCGTCGTGTTGTTTGCGATCTACCTGACGATCTTCTTCGTGCAGTTGCCCGCGATTGCCAACGGCATCCTGGCCATGTACTCGCCGAGTTTCTACACGCTCCAGACGATTTTCCTGTTCTGGGGTACCGCGATGGTCGTCATCGCCATTCACGAACTGGGGCACGGCCTCGCGTGCAAGTACTTTGGCGGGCAGGTCCATGAACTCGGTGCCATGCTGCTGTACTTTCAGCCGGCGTTCTACTGCAACGTGAACGACGCCTGGACGTTTCCGGAACGGAATCAACGTATCTGGGTGACCGCCGCGGGATCGTGGATCCAGGTGGTCATCGCGGCGTTGGCGTCGATGGTCTGGCTGGTGGTGGAACCCGGTACGGTCGTCTCGCAGGTGTGCTTCTTCGCGCTCATCATCGGCGGAGCTACGACGGTGCTGGCGAACGCCAACCCGTTGATCCCGCTCGACGGCTACTACGCGCTGAGCGATTACCTCGAGATTCCCAACCTGCGGCAACGCGCGCTCGGCTACCTGGGGTGGCTCCTTCGGCGGTATCTCCTTCGTCTGAACATTCCCGAGCCGCCGGCCGACAGTCGCGAGCGGCGTGTGTTCACGATCTACGGCATCCTGGCCATCCTGTACATCACGAGCATCCTCTCGGTGTTCGGTGTGCTGTTCGGGCGGTGGGCGGGTCGGACGTTTGGCGGACTGGGGCTGCTGGCCTTCGCGATCCTCTTGTGGCTGTCGCTGCGCGGCATGATCCGGGACTGGTCCCGCGCGGTCGTCACGTCCTTCAAAGAGCACCGCGCGTTTTGGCTCGCACGGCGTACGTGGATGGGGTTTGGGATCGGTGTGGTGGGGCTGCTGTCGCTGGCGTTCGCGCCGTGGCCCATTCGGGTGCGGGCCCCGTTTGTGACGGCGCCGGTCTTCGACGTGACGCTGGTGGCGCCCGAGGACGGGGTGGTTGAGCGCGTGTTCGTGCGGGAGGGGGCGGCGGTCGAGGCCGGTGCGGCCATCGCGCGCCTCCGCAACTTCGCGTTGGAGCGTGACGTGCTCGCGCTCGCGCGTGAGGCGGACTCGCTGGACGTGCGACTGGCGGTGCTGCGCGAGGCGGGTCGACTGTCGGAGGCCCGCGAGGCGGAGTTGGTGCGCGGGGAGGTCGGTGCGTTGCTCGATGCCGGCAGACGGCGTGTTTCCCTCCTCACCGTGCGGGCTCCGGTCACCGGCACGGTGGTCACGCCCCGCATCGCGGAGGCGGTGGGGGACCACATTCCCGCTGGCGATCCCGTGGTGCGTTTGCTGGTCGCTGATTCGGTGGAGGTACGCCTCCAGATCGGCAAAGCCGGGGCGGCGTCCCTCGAAGTGGGGCAGGCGGTGGAGTTGATCACCCACGTCGGACAGCGGCGCCGGGTCGCGGCACGACTCTCCGGCGTGTCCGTCGCGGCGGGTGGGCAGGCCGTGGAGGCGCGCGCGCGTGTGGTCCGCGGGGCCGGCGATCTCCGACCCGGCGTGACCGGGCTGGCGCGAATCACGGTGCGACGCTCGACGTTGGGCGGCGCGCTGTGGTGGGCCCTGCGGAAACGGATCAGAAACGACCTGTTATTGTAGGGGGCGGGCGAATGGGCCCGGGTCCTTCACGGAGCTTCACTTGGCGCGACGCGACTTGCTCCCGATGGTGCAGGAGGCCCTCGAAGGCCGGTACACCGTCATCAAGGAAGTTGGGCGCGGCGGTGCGGCACGGGTGTTTCACGCCCTCGACAAGGACGGCGTACCGAGGGCGGTGAAGATCCTCCACCCGGAGCTGGCCGTGACAGTCACCGCCGAGCGCTTCCTGCGCGAGGTCGAGTTCCTGCGGGGCCTCAGTCACCCACAGATCGCCGACGTGATCGACACCGGCGAGTCGCACTTCTTCATCTATTACGTCATGAGCTTCATCGAGGGGCCGACCATCAGGCGGCATCTCGATCGCGTGCGGCGGGCCAGCGTGAGCGATACCGTCCGCATCGCGAACGACATGCTCGGTGCCCTGGGGTATGCGCACGAGAATCACGTCGTCCATCGTGACGTGAAGCCGGAGAACATCGTGCTGAGCAGTGACGGGGCCATCCTGCTCGATTTCGGGATCGCCAAAGCCGTGGCGGCCGCCGGCATGACCCGGCTGACGCGGTCCGGCTTTACCGTCGGCACGTCGGCCTACATGAGTCCGGAGCAGATCTCGGGCGCGGAGGACATCGACCATCGCTCCGACCTGTACTCACTTTCCTGCGTCTTGTTCGAGTGCCTTGCGGGGCGACCGCCGTTCGTGCACCCGCGTGAGGAAATGGTGCTGCGGTCACAACAGACCGACGACCCGCCGGACGTCCGCGAGTTCAGAGTCGACACACCCGCGAATCTCGCGTCAGCCATCGGGAAGGGATTGCGTAAGGACCCCGCCGACCGCTGGCAATCGGCGGCGGAGATGTGCCGAGCGATCACGCCATAAGACCGGTGCCGCACATCGCACCAGACTGTGCCGCGGCTACGCGCGGCACGAATCTCTACGTCGTTATGCTGCGGCCCCCACGACGGGCGACAACCGACATTGCCCCCCTGCATCACCACAGCGCGCGTGCCCACGCGATCATTTGCGCGACCCAGTCGTCCACAGGTCGTTCGGCGAGCCATGACGCGTTCCCGGCAGGCTTCACCATGAGAGCGTGGTCAGCGCCGGGCAGAAGCTGAACCGTGAGCTGTCGGTTGCCGGCGTCCTCGAGCGCCCCTCGGATGCGCTGCGCTGTCTCACGAGCCGGGGTGAGTCGATCCTCCTCGCCCAGCACCGCCAGCACCGGAACGCGCAGAGTACGAAGCGCGGGCGTGGGATCGTAGTCTAGGTCGGTGCGCAAACCCCGCCACAGCGGTGCCTCACGTGGGAGGATCTGCGGAAATCGGTCCAGGTATGGATACCACGGCCTTCTCCGCGCCTCCTCACGGGCGGTGGCGAAACGGTTCCAATCATCGTCGCTTTGGGTCCGCACGTACTGGTCAGCAAGGCGAAGGTATGATAGCGCCTCAGCTATCGCGGCTTCATCGAACCCGAGGTCACGAAGCTTGACCTCGTCGTCGTAGAGTTCCTGTTCCGCCGGACTCACACCGCCGCCCGACAGCATGACGAGAAAGCCGACCGACTCGGGCCCGCGCATGGCGGCGAGGGCAGCGATCCACGCCCCTTGGCTCAGACCCCACACTCCGATTCGCGTGGGTTCCACTGCGGGCTCCTTGCGCAAGTATCGGACAGCCGCGAGCGCATCCTCGGCCAAATCGCCGAAGGAACCGACTGTCCGGGGCCAGCGCTCCCCACCTGAGGCCCCGGTCCCGCGCTTGTCATAGATCAACGTGACGAATCCAGCCCTCGCGAATCGATCCGCGAACCAACGGATGTAGCTGTCCCTCGTTTGAGGGCCAGAGCCGTGCACGAACACGATCGCGGGATGCCGTCCCGGTGTTCGTGGACGAAACACGGTTCCAGCCAACTCAAGTTCAGCGTTTCGAAAACGAGCTTCATCGGCGCTGTACGGAACGGCGGCAGGTGGACGGCGCCACAGATCGAACGTTCCGCGCAGCGTGTCGGCGGGGAGTTGGCTCCTGAATTCACCTCGGATACGCCCCCGTTCTACCAAGCCGTCGAACGTTGCGGGAGGCAGAAGATCCGCAAAGGCGAAGGATATTCGTTGGTCGTTGAATTCTACGTCCCGCAGGGGGTATTCGAGCGCATAGTGGCTCTGGAGGTTCACCATACCACGCCATCCCGACCCTTCTGATGCGAGACTCACTGTCAGGGGCAGAGTCGTCTCGCCCACACGGACTTCACCCTCCCACATACCCGCGGGATTGAGAGGCGCGGGTGCTCGCGAGTGACGACGTGCCGAACACGCCAAGGAAAGCGTGAGGCACAACGTCCAGACTGCTTGCCGGGCACGAAGACGGTTGTTCGTCTCGGTCATTTCTACCCTCCGTGCGATCGTGTCTGCCTTGAGGTCAATCGTTGCTCCGTTACGCGACGATCAAGTCCACAGCAGCATCACGCCCCCCGTAGGGGACACACGACCGATACGCCCCGACGAGGGTGGGGTCCGCTACAGGGAGAACCAGTAGTTCAGTTTGACCACGAAGGTGTTTTCGCCGGGCTGGCGGAACAGATCGCCCACGCCCCGCGTGAAATCGAACCGGCCGTTGTTGTTGAACCCGCTGCGCCCGTGCTGCCAGACGACGAACAACGAGGATCCGGAACGGTACTCCCAGCGGATCACCGCGTTCGAGCGGAACGACAGGAAACGGAAATTGGGGTTCCCCAGACCGACGTCGGCGGAGCCGTCACGGTCGAAGTCGACCGACACGTCACCCTTCTCGACGATCAAGCGGTCGGACCCGAAGACGTCGAAGCGATCTTCGTATCGGTCGGCCAGCGGGTCGGCAACCTGCTTGTACTCCAGGTAGCGCCCCGCCGACACGAAGGGCTCGGCGTAGAGCTGGAGCGACAGCGTCGGCGTGAACGTCAGGTTGCCGCGGAACTGCGTCGCCACGGTCGTCTGTGACAGATCGCCGAACAGATAGCGGTCGGTGTTCAACACCTCGGCGCTGCCCAGGAACTGCCAGTCGTCGCGCGTCCAGTTCACGTTGGGCGAGAACGTGAAATCCATGTTCCCCGCCGGCCGGACCGTCACGTCGGTCCAAAACCCACCGCTCTTCGTTTCGGCGGCCTGCTGTCTGAAGTACCACCCGCCGACGCCAAGCTGCACGTTCTTGCGGCCGTCGCTGTTCAACTCGGCCCAGCCGTTCCATCCCGGCGGGCGAGTGAATCCGGGACCGCCGCGCAGCGCGTCGGTCGCGAAGGTCGCGGCGTTCACGTTGGCGCCCAGGGACCCACCCCAGTAATTGAGCAGGGTGAAGTTCATATTGAGGTTGCCGCCCAGCTCCGTGCGGTCCCATCCGTAGTTGTAGCTCGACCATTGGTTGAGATTGATGAAAAACCGCCGGAACAGCGTGCCCGGCTGTACCCAGCGGCGCTGGACCCAGACGTACTGCGACGTGAAGTCGGCACTGCGCTGGAAGCCGAGGTCATTCACCTCGTAGCCGGGCGAGCGGGTGCTGACGCCGGTGGAAAAGCGCCAGGTGCCACCGCCCTGCTTGTCGAACGCGAGACTCCCGGCCAACCCGTTGAGACTGGTGCGGGTCGGGTCGAGCGTGACGTAATCGTTGTCGGGGCGCTGGTAGTATCGCGCCGACGAGCGCTGCGCCAACTCGATCGCCGCTTCCGAGCCGGCAATGTGACTGGCGGACGCCCAGCCCGAAATCGCATAGGTGTTGTGGCGGAAGCGGTGTTCCAGATTCGTGCCGATCGCGAAGGCCGAGCTGCGCAGGAAATCGAGATCCCCGCCCTCGGGCAGGTTGCGGACCGTCGCGGTGCCGAAGAGTCCCACCACCGTCTGCCCGCCACGCATTTCCCGCTGCACCCGCCCGACCGTGTAGTACGAGCGGGGCTCGACGACATCGGTAAATGGCGCGCCGCCCTGATCGATCACGCCGGCCTCCTCCTTGGCGGTGACTGCCCCGAGCAGGCCGACCGTCCAGCCGCGCTGGGTCTTGCCCGACAGTTTCGCGGCGCCAAGTATCGTCGTATTCTGGATCTGGTCGGCATAGCCGCCGCGCGGATCGGCCTCCCCTTGTGGTCGGCGCCCGATGCGACGCGTGTAGAACAGGCCTTCGCTGTTGCCGTCGCCGCCGCCGAGGTTGAACTGGAAGATGTCGATTCCCTCATTGAAGAACGGCCGCCGCTCCGGGAAGAACGACTCGAACGCCGACAGGTTCACCACCGCCGGATCGGCTTCCACCTGCCCGAAATCCGGGTTGATGGTCGCGGTCAGTGTCAGGTTCGACGTCAGGCCGTACACGATGTCCGCGCCCAGGGATCCGGCGCGTTCGTGTCCGGACACGAACGGATTGCCGGATTCGCCCGGCTTCACGTCCTGACGCGCGACCATGTACGGCTGAACCTCGAGGCGACGCGGAGGCTGCACCCCGTCAAGACCGACCAGGTCGCCGAACTGCGACACGATGCCCGACTCGGTCTTGGGCATGAGTCGCCAATGCTGTTCTTCATTCTTCCGATTGATGCTCCGCACGACCTGGAACCCGAACCGATGCTCATCGGATGCGGAGAACCGCAGTTGACTGAACGGAATACGGAACTCGGCCGACCATCCCTCGCTGTCTCTTGTGACCGCGACATCCCACACCGCGTCCCAGGACCGATCCGAATCGGTGTCGTTGAAGTAGTAGATGTCCCGCTTCACACCGGCGGGATTGACGGCGAACACGAACGCGGACCGGCGGTCATGATACGAGTCGATCCCCACCTGAATCCAATCGGAGGGGGAAGAGTCATCTCGGCGCGTGAGTTGGCCGGCGATCCTGTCCGGTTCCGAGTCATACGCGCGCACGCCGAAATAGATCGCGGCGTCGGTGTACAGAATGCGCACTTCCGTGCGCTCCGTCCCCGGTTGCCCCTCGTCCGGGTCCCGCTGGGTGAAATCGGTGATCGGAGTGGCGAGTTGCCACACGGCGTCGTCGAGCCGGCCGTCGATGCTCGGCGACCCGGGAACCGCCCTGGCCGCCACCGCGACCGCCGGACCCGGGCGGCTGACGCCGTTCAGGCTCTGCTGCTGCGCGGAGGATACGGCGGGCCCGGTCAGGATCACGAACGTCGCTGCTCCCCAGGCGGTTCTCAGGATCATCTGGTCCTCGTCTTCGCGGCGGTGCTTGTTGGAACGGGCCTACGCAAACGCACCCGCAGTGGTTTCGGATTACCCCTTATGACACGTCGTTGATCCAGAAGGTTGATTCTGGATCTCGTCGGGCGTCGTCCAATGATTTAACTAGTTGTTGTATAATCATTTACGCGAGTTTCACCGATGGGCATCTTGCAGCCCAGGCCGCAGCCATCTGCCGCTCGCGGCTCAGTCAGCTCGGGTCGGTGGACCATCGATTTGGATCCCTCCATCAAGGACTTAGACGGGCAAGCGAACGGGAAGGTTGTTGCTATTCCAGTAGCATACTGCTACCACAGTAGCACGCCGGAGTTCCCCCTGTCAAGTACGGGGAGCCAGGCGTTGGCGGGGGTTTCGGTCGGACATGACCATCCGGAACGAGCGGCAACTCACCGCGGATGGGACCGGGTCGCGTGGGCCGTTCGCGAGCGCGGCGTACAATCCGGTGCGGCTGCGCACCATGCCGGAGGCTGTCCCGCCATGAGGGGTGGCCGCAGGGGGGGCGTTGGGGTCAGGCGAGCGGCGCGAACCGGCCCGACGGGCCGCATCAAAACGGGTACCGGGTGCCTGAAGGGCGGGGTAGTTTCCGCAAATGCACACACTGGTGTTGTTGCGGCATGGCGAGAGCAGTTGGAACCGGGAGAATCGGTTCACCGGGTGGACCGATGTCGACTTGTCGGAGAAGGGGATTGGCGAGGCGCGGGACTCGGGCCGGCTGCTGCGCGAAGAAGGGTACGTGTTCGACGAGGCCTACACGTCGGTGCTGAAGCGGGCGATCCGGACCTTGTGGATCGCGCTGGACGAGATGGACCAGATGTGGATCCCGGTCTACCGCAGTTGGCGCCTGAATGAGCGGCATTATGGCGCGTTGCAGGGCCTCAACAAGGCTGAAACCGCGGAGCGGCACGGCGAGGCGCAGGTCAAGATCTGGCGGCGGAGTTACGATACGCCGCCACCGTCGCTGGCGCTCGATGATGAGCGTCATCCGTCGCGGGATGCGCGATACGCGAACGTGCCGGCGGCGGACCTTCCCCGAACGGAGTCGCTCAAGGACACGGTGGCTCGGTTCCTTCCGTATTGGAAGGAGACGATCGCCCCGGCGGTTGGCGCCGGTCGTCGCGTGCTGATGGTGGCGCACGGCAACAGCCTGCGCGCCTTGGTGAAGTACCTCGATAACGTGTCCGAAGACGAGATCGTCGGCCTCAACATCCCCACCGGGGTTCCGCTGATCTACGAATTGGATGACGTGCTCGCCCCGCAGCGTCATTACTACCTTGGCGACGCGGCGGCCATCGGGGCGGCGCAGCACGCGGTCGCCAATCAAGCGAAGGCGCGCTGACCACGACCCAACTCGCCGACCTGCTTGCCGAGGTCCCCCGGCTGTCGCGGCCGGTGGTGTTGCTGGAGGACGGGGAAGGCCGCCAGGGCACTGCGCGGCTCGCCTGGGGAGCACGCCGCCGGTTCCGACTCGATTGGACCACCGCGAACATCGGCAATCTGGAATGGCTGGCCCGCGCGGGTGAAACGGGCGGCCGGTTGTATGGTGTCGTTGCCTACGACGTGGGCCTGCCGCCGAAGGCCCGCCGTGCCGACCCCGCGATCGAGCAGCCGTTGGTGGATCTGTTCGAACCCGAACACGAGGTGGTGGTGGATTTGGGGGTGCCCGGCCCGGTTGGGGTGCACGGCCGTGGGGGCGCACGGCTGTGCGCCCCAACAGGGCCGTGCGCCCCAACAGGGCCGTGCGCCCCCGAATTGATCGACCGGTCGTTCGACCAACCGGGGTTCGAACGGGCGGTCACCCGCATCAAGGACCATATCGCCGCCGGCGACGTCTACCAGGTCAACCTCGCGCTGGCCGAGCGGTTTGCGGTGTCCTGCACGCCGTGGGACGTGTACCTGCGGTTGCGCGCGATCAACCCGTCGCCGTGGATGGGGTTCGCCGATTTCGGCGACTGGCAACTGGTGAGCGGGTCGCCGGAACTACTCGTTGAGGTCAAATCAGACGGTGTGCGGGGCCGGGTCGTTCGCGCACGGCCGATTGCGGGGACCCGCAAGAAGACCGGCGATGCCGCCGTCGACGCCGCGATGCGCGCCGAGTTGTCGCTTGACGAGAAGGAACAGGCCGAGCACCGTATGCTGCTCGACCTGGCGCGGAATGATGTGGGTCGTGTCGCGGCCTTCGGCAGCATGACGGTGGGCGAGCGGGAGGTCGTGGAAGAGTATTCGCACGTCTTCCATCTGGTCAGCGAGGTTACCGGGGTGATGCGCGCGGACCGGCGTACCTGGGAGGCGGTCCCGGCGCTCTTTCCCGGGGGGACGATTACCGGCGCGCCCAAGATCCGGGCGATGGAAGTCATCGCGGAGTTGGAGCCGGTGGCGCGCGGCGCCTATACGGGTGCGCTGGGGTGGATCGGCGCGGACGAGCTGCAGCTCAACATCCTGATCCGGTCGGCGGTGATGCGCGACGGGCGGGCCGCGGTGCAGGCGGGTGCGGGCATCGTGTGGGACTCCGATCCGGCGCGCGAGTGGCGCGAGTCCCTGAGGAAAGGGGTGGCGATGCGAGCGGCGTTGGGGGTCGAGGCGGGAACGCGGGTGGGGGGCGTGCGGTGAGCGGGGGCGGTGGCCTCCCGACGCTGTTCGAGACGATGCGTGTCGCGGGCGGCACGTTGCCGTTGCTGGACCGTCATGTCGAGCGGCTGATGGACGCGTGCCGCCTGACGGGGCTCCTCACGCCGCCGGATGACCTTCCGTTGGAGGCTCGGGGGCACGGCCTCCGCCCGCCGGCCGATCGGGTGCTCAGGGTCTCGTGGGACGGCGCCAAGCTGGTGTGGGACGACCGCGATCTCGAGCCCGCGCCGCCGCTGCGGGTGGTGACGGTCGACGAGCTGCATCCGGGCTACGCCGTGAAGTCGACGCAGCGGGCGGCATTCGACCGCGCGCTGGAGGCGGCGCGCGAGCGTGGGGCGGACGAGCCGGTCCTGCTCACCGGCGGCGGCAGGGTCGCCGAGACGGCCCGCTACGCGATCGGGTGGATCGAGGACGAGCGGATCGTGTTTCCCGATCTGTCGCTGGAGATCCTGCCAAGCGTGGGACGGGGCAGGGTCGTGGAGCTGGCGCCTTCGCTGGGATTGGCCGTGAAGACCGGCGCGTACGGCCGCGCGGCGCTCACGGGTCGCGCGCCGTTCCTGGTGAACGCAGTTCAGGGGGTCGTGCGGGTGAAGCGCGTTGACGGAGAGTCCGTCCCGGTGGACGAGCGGATCGACGCGCTGGCGGCGGCGTTCTGGCCGTCGGCTTGATTCCCCTCCCGAGGGCCGGTACGTTGCGGTCCGCGCCGGGAAACCGTGGTGGCTGTAGCTCAATCGGTTAGAGCGCCGGACTGTGGCTCCGGAGGTTGCGGGTTCAATTCCCGTCAGCCACCCCTTGGGAGGGCAGAGTGCAGAATGGAGATTGCAGATTGGAGATCTGAGGGGCGACACATCTACGTTCTGCACTCTGCACTCTGAAATTCGTCGCGCAGGGCCAACTGCTTGACGTACTCTGAGGACGTGACGGTCCGCCTCCACGGCGTCCAGGTAGTTCTGCTTGCAGTCGATGCCGGCGGTCTTATCGGCCCGGCTGCAGATGTCGTAGTGGTAGGGGCGGCCGCCTCGGCCCATGCTCGTCGGGGGACCATCTTCCCGCTGCAGTACCCGCAGAGGATCAACCCCTGCAGCAGGTACTCGTACTGCTTCGCCTTGCTCGTCCCGTTCCCCTTGTGACGGCGGTTCCGCTCGAGTGACTCCACAATCCGGTTGTAGGTCTTCTTGTCGCGGATCGGCTCGTGGCTGCCCTTGAACGTGTCCCCGTTGTACGAGATCAGGCCGACGTAGACCGGGTTTCGGAGGATGCGGCAGACAGCGTCCTTCGTGAGCGTGCGTCCGTTACGGGATCGGATTCCGCGCCGGTACGCCAGCTTGGCCACCTTGTCCAGACTCCGGGTCTCCAGGTAGGCACCGTCGAGAAACCGGACCCACTCGACCTCGTTCGGCACCGACAGGTCCGCGCAAGGGGCCCCGCAACCGGCACTGGATGATCCAGGAGAATCTGCCCGGAAAGTCCAAGCATGACGTCGACCGCCGATCTGCGTCGCACACTCATGCAGTACATCCGTGGTCATAACAAGACATGACAGCCGATCCAGTGGTCCTACTCAAACGTCAAACACCGGATTCGTGCACCTCGCACTTCGGTTACAGTCCACTAGGCGGCAAGGTCTCCCACTATTACATCCAGACTACGTCCTCACCGCGCCCCGCGTTTGAGGGCCACGCAACACATACCGGGCTTCGGATCAAGCACTGCTCTTACGCCCGGGGGGTCGAGCGCCGACACCACGCCTTCGACCAGCGCCAGGTTCATCCCGCAGACCAGTTCCGTATGCTTGGTCACAAGGGCATGGAAGGGGCAGTTGCGTAGGCGGATCTCCCCGGTCGCCTCCGCCGGCTCGTACCCGTGCGCGGCGAGAGCGGCCACTGTTCTCTCCAGCCGGCGCCTCTTGCCAGATCCTGAGCCGGCCCGCGCCTTTGCATCCGCACCGATCCGCTCCCCGAGCTCCCGGGCAACTTTGCTCAGCGCGGTGTGGATCTTCCGGCTTCCGCTCGCGTCCACCGCTGCGGCCAGGACGCGCGCCGCCAGCTCATAGCTCCGTTGGGGCAAGCTGACTGCGAGCTGCCGGCCCGAGCGGCGATACAGCTTGGACGGCCGCCCGGCACCGGGGCCCGCCTTCCCCGATAAGCGGCGGAAGCTCGTCTCGAGCAGCCCCTCGTCCGCCAGCCGGTCGAGATGGAAACCGGCCAGGGTACGCGACACCTCGACCGCCCGCGCCGCTTCGTCCCGGCTCACATCCCCCGGCCGGGAGGCCACGTAGAAATAGAGGTGGCGCCGCACCGGCTCCTCCAGCGCAGCCAGCCCCGCGATCTGCTCCTCGAACTCGCCCGGTTCCATGGGCGCAATCTAAAAGAGTCAGCCGTTTTTTTAAAGGACTTGACAGGAGGTCCCCCCGGACACTATAATAGCCGTCATTAGTTTTAGAAACCATGCCCGGAGGCGAATATGCCGGCCGTCACGACCGCGTACCCATCCAGCCCGGAGGCACCCATGTCGCAATCCACGATCCGTCACCTGCTCGCCGTACTCCTTACGTTCGCCACGTCCACCGGGCTCCATGCCCAGGCGCCCGCGCCCGATCTATCGGACCCCGAGGTCGCGCATGTGGCCGTGACCGCCAACGGCATCGACGTCGAGCTCGCCCGGTTCGCCCAGACGCGGGCGCACAACGACGCCGTGCGGCAGTTCGCCGCCACGATGATCACCGATCACACGGCCGTGAACGCGCAGGCCGCCGCGCTCGCCGCCCGACTGGGCGTCACGCCAACCGACAACGCGGTGAGTCAGTCGCTCCTGGCGGGTGCGACCGAAGCCCGTGCGGCACTCGAGCCACTCCACGGCAGCGTGTTCGATCGCGCCTACATGGACCGCGAGGTGGCGTACCACCAGGCCGTGCTCGACGCGCTGGACGGGTTGCTCATTCCTACTACCTCCAACCCGGATCTCCGGACGCTCTTGGTGGACGTGCGGCCCGCGATCGCCGCTCACCTGGAGCACGCTAGGCAGATCAGGAGATCCCTGGGGTCGGAAAGGTGAGCGCACGCGGCCGGACAGGGAGGCGGTGCCTCGTGGCACCGCCCCTCGTCGCCCTCCTGGTGTTCGCCGACCCGAGCACCGCGCCGGCCGGGAGCAGCATGCCCCCGCGACGACACGTGGTGAAGATCAGCGGAATGGCGTTTCAGCCGGCGGTGCTCCAAGTAGCGCCCGGGGACACGGTCGTCTGGATCAACCAGGACATCGTTCCCCATACCGCGAGCGCGGCTGGGAGCGATGGGTGGGACACGGGCATCCTCGTCCAGGGGGACAGTAGCCGCTACGTCCCCCGTCGGAGTGGCGACACGCCCTACATCTGCAGGTTGCATCCGACCATGCGTGGCGGGCTGACCGTCACCGGGCGCCCGCGATGAAGGGGGAACCCGGTGAGACCGCAAGACGACCTCACCGCGCCGTGCAACCGATGACCCCCGTCACGCAGCGGCCGGGCGCGACGCTCGGGTTGCACCGCGTGGACACGACCGTCGGCTCAGCACGCGAGCATGCCCGGGAAGACCAGGGCGACGAGCCGGAACTCCCCGCCATCGCCGCTGCGTTTCGTGGCTTCATGGCGGTGCTGGGCCTCGACGTCAGCGACCCCAATCTCGCCGGGAGCGACCATCGTGTGGCGCGCGCCTACCGCGAGCTGTTCGCAGGCCTGCGTGCCGGAGCCGAGCCCAAGCTCCGCACGTTCCCGAACACCGAAGGCTACCGGGAGATGGTCGCCGTAACGGACATCCCGTTCTATTCCGCAGAAACTGGCGTTCCGGGATTGACGGTGGCGCAGGTCGGCGGGCAGTTCGCCGCCAAGAAGGCGCGCGACAAGAAGCTCTGGCAGGTCCGCCTCGCGGCGCAGATGGCCGAGCTCCCGGAGTTCGATGCGGTCCACCGCGAGGTCCGGCGCGCCCTCCGCCAGGCAGCCATGTCCGGCAGCTAGTGGGGGGAGTGGTGCCGGCCGCGCGCGCCGGGCCCGTTGGTCCTCTCTGGCGATCATTGGCCATTGTCCGACAATCGCCGGAACCGTTTTCCTGCATGCGTCCGCCGGTACCGCTCGGCGCCTCCCGGGCGGGCTCCGAGGTCCCCGTAGGCCCGCCAATGCCCTCGTCACCTGGTGAACGTTCCTTCAAAGCAATCTTCAAGAACGTTCACGACGCCGATCGCATTGTCTGGACAACCTGGGTCCGGATTATCCAAGATGCAGCTCACCAAGGGGAGCGAGTACGCTCTTAGGGGGTTAGCGATGCTGGCCTCGCATCCGTTCGGCCAGGCCGTCCCGCTGGCCGGCGTCGCTGCGTCCCAGTCCATACCTGCCGCCTTCCTCGCCAAGGTCTTCCAGAGACTCGTGCGCCATGGAGTTCTCATCGCTGTCCCAGGTCCAGGCCATGGTTACACGCTGGCGCGTCCAGCGGAGGACATTTCGATCCGTGAGATCCTGGAGGGTGTGGAAGGGCCGAGGCTGTTTCAGCACTGTCTGCTCTGGCGCCGCCACCGCGCCGACCACGGTCCCTGCTCGCTGCACGAGCACCTGAAAGGAGTTTTGTCAGCGCTCACGGTACGCCTGGAGCGGATCAGTCTCGCCGACTACGCAGCCACCTCCGCTCCTGACGTGCACCGCACCGCCATCGCCTCGGGAGCCTTACCATGAGACCGCCACGTGGCTCCATCCTCGGTGTAGCCGGCTTGCTTCTCGTCACGGCGCCGTCGGCCCGCGCCACCCACGCCTCGACTGGTCCGGCGACAACCCTGCGCCAGACGGACCAGGCGCAGACGAACTTCCAGACCTTATGCTCCGTGTGCCACACCATTGGCGGTGGACGGCTGGTGGGGCCTGACCTCCGGGGTGTCGGTGAGCGTCGCGGCGAGGAATGGATCATCCGGTTCGTGCAGCACTCGCAGCGACTCGTCGCAGCGGGAGATCCGGACGCGGTAACGCTCTTTGAGGAGTTCAACAGCATCCCGATGCCCGATCAGCCGCTGTCCGACGGGCAGATCCGGGAAATCATCCGGTACATACAGAGCGCCGCGCCCGCGGCCGCGGTGCAGCCGGCCGTTCAGGAAGGGGCCACGGACGCACAGATTCTCCTGGGACAGGCTCTGTTCCAGGGAACCACCCGATTCACCAACGGCGGGCCGACGTGCAACTCGTGCCACGAAGTGACCAACGACGCCGTCATTGGCGGCGGCGTGCTCGCCCGTGAGCTCACGACGGTGTTCTCACGGTTGGGCGGGCCAGGAGTCCGGGCCATTCTGGGAAGTCCTCCTTTCCCGGTGATGCAGCGGGCCTACGCGGGCAAACCGCTTACCGATGAGGAAGTCGTGGCGCTGGTCGGCTTCCTGCAACGGGCCGACGAGGAACACGCGCTTCACCAGCCCCGGGACTATGGACCTAAGCTGTTCGCCTCCGGGGTGGTGGGTGCGGCGATCCTCGTGGGCCTATGGTCGCTGGTCTGGCGCAGGCGTTTGACGGGCTCGGTGAACCAGGCGATCTACGACCGGCAGATCAGGTCCAGCTGAGTCTGCAACCAGCAAGAAACCAGGAAACGCCAATGGGTTGGATCAAAGACATCATCTCGCCGCAGACCAGGGAGTGGGAAGAGTTCTACCGCAACCGCTTCCAGCATGACCGGATCGTGCGAAGCACGCACGGCGTGAACTGCACGGGAGGCTGTTCCTGGCAGATCCATGTCAAGGATGGCATCGTGACCTGGGAGACGCAGCAGCTGGATTACCCGTTGCTGGAAGACTCTCTGCCTCCGTACGAGCCCCGGGGATGTCAGCGGGGGATCTCGTACTCGTGGTACCTGTACAGTCCTTTGCGGATCAAGTACCCGCTGATTCGGAGCGCCCTGCTCGACGGCTACCGGGCCAAGAAGCGCGAAACCGGCGACCCCTTGAAGGCGTGGAAGGCCTTGCAAGGAGACCAGACGGCACGCCGGACGTACCAGCAGGCGCGCGGCAAGGGCGGGTTTCGCCGGGCCAGTTGGGACGAGGTGATGGAGGTCATGGCCGTCGCCAACATCAGTACGGCCCAGGAATACGGCCCGGACCGCGTCATCGGGTTCAGCCCTATTCCGGCGATGTCGATGCTGAGCTACGCGGCCGGCGCGCGCTTCCTCCAGCTCTTTGGAGGGGTCAACCTCAGTTTCTACGACTGGTACTGCGATCTCCCTACCGCGTTCCCGGAAATCTGGGGCGAGCAGACCGACGTGTGCGAGAGCGCCGATTGGTACAACGCGAAGATGATCGCGGACATGGGTGCCTGTCTCAACATGACGCGCACGCCCGACTGCCACTTCTTTGCCGAGTCGCGTCACAACGGCACCAAGGCCGTCGTGTTCTCGCCCGACTTCAGCCAGGTCTGCAAGTACGCCGATCAGTGGGTACCGCTCCACGCGGGAAGTGACGGCGCGTTCTGGATGGCCGCGACCCACGTGATCCTCAAGGAGTTCCACCACGAGAAGCAGACCCCGTATTTCATCGACTACGTCAAGCAGTACACGGACAGCCCGTACCTCGTAAAGCTCGAGAGGGACGGCGAGCGCTACCGGCCGGGACGGCTGCTCCGCGCATCGCAGATCTCCGAGTACAAGGACATCGCGCACGGCGATTGGAAGTTCCTCAACCTCGACGCGAAGACCGGCAAGTTGGTAGTTCCGAAGGGGAGCTGCGGGTCGCGCTGGGACGAGAAGCAGGGCAACTGGAACATGAAGCCCGAGAACCTGATCGACGACCGGCCCTATGATCCGCTGCTCACGCTGCTCCGGCGGGCCGACCAGGTCGTCCAGACGGCGTTCACGGAGTTCGGGCTCGATCGGACGGCGTACCGCGGTGTCCCCGCGATGCAGGTCGAGACCACCGACGGGCCCGCCCTCGTCACCACGGTCTACGACCTCATCATGGCGCAGTACGGCGTGAACCGGGGTCTCCCCGGTGACTATCCGAAGGACTACGGCGACCAGAACGCGGCGTACACGCCGGCGTGGCAGGAGCTGTTCACCGGGGTCGCGTCGGAGACGGTGCTCCAGTTCGCGCGTGAGTGGGCGAGCACGGCCGAGGCCACGGGCGGCAAGTGCATGATCATCACCGGGGCCGGTATCAACCACTGGTACCACGGCAACCTGATGTACCGGGCGGGCGCGATGGCCTTGATGCTCACCGGCTGTGTGGGCAAGAATGGTGGCGGCCTCAACCACTACGTGGGGCAGGAGAAGCTCGCTCCGGTGGACTCCTGGGGGGCGATCGCGTTCGCCAGGGATTGGCAGGCCGCCGTCCGGCTACAACAGGCGCCCATTTGGCACTACATCAACACCTGCCAGTACCGCTACGACGGACAGTTTTCCAAGTACAACACGGTTCCTGACAACGAGTTGACCCGGCAACACACCGCCGACCTGATCTACAAGTCGGTTCGTATGGGCTGGATGCCATTCTACCCGCAGTTCAACCAGAACACGTTGGAACTGTGCCAAGAAGCGCTCGACCACGGAGCGACGGACGACGAGGGTATCAAACGGTACGTCCTGAGCAAGCTCAAGAACAAGGAGCTGAAGTACTCGGTCAGCGATCCGGAGGCGGAGCACAACTTCCCTCGCGTGTGGTACATCTGGCGTGGCAACGCCATCATGGGCAGCATGAAAGGCCACGAGTACTGCCTGAAGCACTACCTGGGCACGCACTCGAACGCCATCGCCGAGGACTCCGAGGACCACACCGCCGAGGTGAAGTGGCACGATATCGCGCCCGCCGGGAAGATGGACCTCGTCGTCGACCTCAACTTCCGGATGGACTCGTCGGCGTTGTATTCCGACATCGTGTTGCCCGCGGCCTCCTGGTACGAGAAAGCCGATCTGAACAGCACCGACCTGCACTCCTTCATCCACCCACTCTCGGCGGCGATTCCGCCGGTGTGGGAGTCGAAGACCGACTGGAACATCTTCCGCGACCTGGCGAGGGCCACCAGCGAGGCGGCGGCGAAGTACTTCCCGCAGCCGCAGAAGGACATCGTCGCGTCGCCCATCGCGCACGACTCGGTCGGAGAGATCTCTCAACCGGTCATCAAGGACTGGTACCACGGCGAGTGCGAGGCCGTGCCTGGCAAGACCATGCATGGCCTCACCGTCGTAGACCGCGACTACACCAAGCTCTACGACAAGTTCATCACGCTGGGCGATCGTCTCCGCGTGAGCGGTCTTGGTGCCCATGGCAACCACTTCCAGTGCGCCGATGCGTACGACGAGATGCTCGCGTCCAACCACTTCCCGGTGGAGCGCGAGAACGGCAAGGTCTACCCCTCGTTGAAGGAAGACGAATGGGCCGCCAATGCGGTGCTGCACCTCTCGACCCTGACCAACGGCACGCTGAACGTGCGCGCCTACCGGGACGCCGAGAAGAGAACGGGCCTTGATCTCGTCGATCTGGGGGCCGGCAGCGCGGACGTACGGATACGCTACGCCGACCTGCAGGCCCAGCCGCGCCGGTACAACACCTCGCCGCTGTGGTCGGGGGTCATGACCGATGGGAGGGCTTACGCCCCCTACACCTACAACGTCGAGAAGCTGGTCCCCTGGCGGACCCTGACGGGTCGCCAGCACTTCTACCTCGATCATGAGATGTATCTCGCCTACGGCGAGAACCTCCCGACCTACAAGCCGTCGCCTAAACCGGAGGCCTATGGCGACCTGAAGCAGACGCTGAAGGCGGGAGAGGCCAGGATCCTGAACTGTCTCACGCCGCACGGGAAGTGGCACATCCACTCCACCTTCATGGACAACCACCGGATGCTGACCCTCTCCAGGGGCTGCGAGCCGGTCTGGATGAGCGAGGGAGACGCGGCCGATCTGGGCATCCGGGACAACGACTGGGTCGAGGTCTACAACGACCACGGCGTCTACTGCGCCCGGGCCAACGTCAGCGCTCGCATCCCCAAGGGCGTATGCATCGTGTACCACGTCCCGGAGCGCACGATCGGCATCCCCAAGTCACAGGTGCGCGGGGGCAAGCGAGCGGGGGGGCACAACAGTTTCACGCGTATTCACCTCAAGCCCAACTTCCTCGCCGGGGGGTACGGACAATTCACCTACCACTTCAACTACTGGGGACCGATCGCTCCGAACCGGGACACCCATGTCGTCGTCAAGCGGATGGACAAGGTGGTGTTCTGATGGTCCGGACCACACGCCGAGAACGGGAGAGCTGAGATGGACGTGCGCTCACAGATTTCGATGGTGTTCCACCTCGACAAGTGCATCGGGTGTCACACGTGCTCGATCGCCTGCAAGAACATCTGGACCGACCGTAAGGGCGCCGAGTACATGTGGTGGAACAACGTGGAGACCAAACCCGGTACCGGCTATCCCGGCAAGTGGGAGAACCAGCAAATCTACCAGGGCGGCTGGGAGAAGAACGGCAAGGGGATCACGCTGAAGGGTGCGGGTAAGCCGAAGAGCCTGACCAACATCTTCCACAATCCCCACCTGCCGGTGATCGATGACTACTACGAGCCGTTTACCTACAAGTACCTGGACCTGATCGAGTCACCTCCCGGCGACGACCAGCCCACCGCGCGGCCGATCTCGATGATCACGGGCGAACCGATGGACATCAAGATGGGGCCCAACTGGGACGACGATCTGAGTGGATCGCCCGATTACGCCCGCCACGACCCCAACCTCGAGACGCTCTCGCCCGCGGAGCGGGATGCCATGTTCCAGCTGGAGCGCATGGCCTTCTTCTACCTGCCGCGGATCTGCAACCACTGCCTCAATCCCGCCTGCGTTGCCGCGTGTCCGTCCGGGGCCATCTACAAGCGCGGCGAGGACGGCATCGTCCTCATCAATCAGTCCGTGTGCCGCGGATGGCGCATGTGCGTCACGGCCTGCCCCTACAAGAAGACCTACTACAACTGGAGCACGGGCAAGTCGGAGAAATGCATCCTGTGTTATCCGCGGATCGAGGCGGGCGACGCGCCGGCGTGCATGCACTCGTGCGTGGGGCGGATCCGCTATCTGGGGGTCCTGCTCTACGACGCCGACCAGATCGAGGCGGCCGCCTCCGCTCCGGCGGCCGACCTGGTGAGCCGCCACATGGACATGATCCTCGACCCGTTCGACCCCGCGGTCATCGCCGCGGCGCGGCGCAACGGGGTGGCCGACTCCACCATCGACGCGGCGCAGAAATCGCCTACCTACAAGTTCGTGAAACAGTGGGATCTGGCGCTCCCCCTGCACCCGGAGTTCCGGACCCTTCCCATGCTGTTCTACGTCCCGCCGCTGCTGCCGGTGATGGCCTCGGTCTCCGCGGTCGACACCAGCGAGCAGTCGAAGAAGTTGCACCCCATCGGGAAGCACTGGCCCGACCGTTGGCTCTACGACACCAGCACCGAGCAGCTCTTCGGAACGATCGATGAAGCGCGGTTCCCGCTGCAGTACCTGGCCAGCCTGTTCAGCGCCGGTGACACCGCCGGGGTCGCGGCCCGGCTGAAGAAGCTCATGGCCGTGCGGCTGCACCGCCGGCGGATCACGGTGGGGGATGTCCCGGAGGACACGGTGAATCAGGCCCTGGCCGGCACGGCATTGACCCCGCAACTGGCCGACGACATCTACTACCTGACCTCGCTTGCGACGTTCAACGATCGCTTTGTGATCCCGGCTGCCCACCGAGAACAGGCCGTCGAGATGATGGAGTTCGCCGGCGATGCGAGGGGCAGCACCGGGTTCGGCTTCAAAGCCGGCTCGGCGGAAAGGGGGCCCTAGCATGCCGCCGCTGGCGCATTACGAGCAGCTTGCCGCGCTCTTCGAGTACCCGCAACGGGACTACCCAGCCGAGGTCCAGAGGGCCCGTCAGGTACTCGACGGCCGTTATCCAGCGGCGGCGGCCCGACTCGCCGCGTTCGCGAACACCCTGCCGTCCGAGGGCCACGCTTTCTCGGCGGCAGCGCTGGACGAGGTGCAGGAGATCTTCACCCGGTCGTTCGACGTGCAACCGATCACGACCCTCAGCGTGGGCTACGTCATGTTCGGGGACGACTACAAGAGAGGTGAGCTGCTCGTCAACCTGAACCGCGAAGACCGGGACGCCGGGGTTGACTGCGGCAGCGAGCTGCCGGATCACCTCCCGAATGTCCTGCGCTTGATCGCCAGGTGGCAGGACCCGGAGATGGTGGTGGAGTTCATCGAGCACATCCTGCATCCCGCCGTCGAAAGGATGATCGCCGAGTTTGGCAGCGGGCGCCTGGAACAACGGAATCAGCTGTACCGAAAGCACTTCAAGACCTTGATCGCGGCTTCCGCGGAGCGGGGTAGGATCTTTCGTGAGCCGCTGGAGGCCCTCCTGGCAGTGATCAACCAAGACTTCGGTCTCGCTGCATCGGTGCGGCCGGAGCAGAAGAATGACTTCTTACGCTCTATCGGCCGCGAGCTGGTCATCGAAGCCGGTGAAGGGCACCCGGCTCCGTCCAGGAGTACGCCATGAACGCGCTCAACACCTTCCTGTTCGTCGCGTTTCCTTACGTGGCCGTCATGGTGTTCGTTGTGGGCGTTGCGTACCGCTACCGGCGGAAGGGCTTCACCGTTTCGTCGCTCTCCTCCCAGTTCCTCGAGGGCAAGGCGCTCTTCTGGGGCACGATCCCGTTCCACCTGGGCATCCTGGTGGTGTTCTTCGGCCACCTGATAGCGTTCCTGCTGCCCGGGACCACGCTCGCGTGGAATAGCATGCCGGTTCGCCTGATCGCCCTCGAGGTGACGGCGTTCGTGTTCGGGGTCACCATGTTGATCGGCCTCGTGGCCCTGATGCTCCGGCGGATCACGAACCCGCGCATCCGGGCGGTGACCACGAGGATGGACATCGGGATCGAGGCGCTGCTGCTGGCCCAGGTCGTGCTGGGATGCTGGATCGCGCTGGGGTTCCGCTGGGGCTCTTCGTGGTTCGCGGCCGATCTTTCACCCTACCTGTGGTCCCTGGTCACGTTGTCCCCTGAGACCGGGGCGGTCTTTGCCCTGCCCTGGGTCATCAAGCTCCACATCGTGGGCGCGTTCGCCATCATGTTCATGGTGCCGTTCACGCGCCTGGTGCACTTCATCGTAGCACCGCTGGACTATCTGGTGCGGCCCTATCAGCAGGTCATATGGAACTGGGACCGCAAGGCCATCCGGGATCCGGGTACGCCGTGGAGCAAGGCGCGGCCTCAGAACAGCTAAGCCGAGCGACGGCGTGCTGATCACCTACGTCATCGACCACCAGCTGTACCGTTCAGCAAGACGGAAATGGGGTGGTTGATCGCGATCCCGGTGTTGCCGGGATCCATCTTCCGTCTCCCGTAGGACCAACGAGAGCCGATCGGACGGCGGGGACCAAGACCGATGACCGATGCGACCGTGACGACCCAGCAGCAGCGCGGCAGCGTGCGCGCGCTCGTCCTTGCGACGCTTACCTTCGCGTTGTGCTTCTCCGTGTGGGGTCTCGTCGCCCCGCTCGCACCGCTGTTCCGCGAAACCTACGCGCTGTCGAACACGCAGGTGGGATTCCTGCTGGCGGTGCCGGTGATTCTCGGATCGCTCCTGCGCATTCCGGCCGGCATCGTGACGGACCGCTACGGTGCGCGGATCGTCTTCCCCTGGTTGCTGCTACTGCTCGTCGTGCCGATCACCTTCGCGGCGCTGTCGCGGTCGTACGGCACGCTCATCGGCGCGGGCTTCCTGCTGGGCATGTCCGGCGCGTCATTCGCCGTCGGCATTCCGTTCGTCGCCTCGTGGTTCCCGGCCCACAAGCAGGGCTTCGCGCTGGGCATCTACGGCTTGGGCAACATCGGGACGGCGGTCGCGGCGCTCGCCGCACCGCACTTGGCGGCGGGTCCGGGCTGGCCGTACGCGTTCTGGATCTTCACACCGCTCGTCGTCGCCTTCGCGGCGATCTTCTGGCTCGTCGGGCGCGAGAGCCCGCGCTTCACGCCGCGCCGCGCGACCTTCGTCGAGCGCACGCGCGTGCTCGTCGAGCGGCCGGTGTCGTGGCTGCTCGTCTTCTTCTACTTCGTCACCTTCGGCGGGTTCATCGCGATGGGCAACTTCCTGCCGTCGTTCCTCACGGCGACGCACGGCTTGACGCAGACCGATGCTGGGGCGCGCACGGCCGGCTTCGTCGTCATGGCGACCGTCGCACGCCCGCTCGGCGGCTGGCTCGCCGACCGCTGGCGCGGCACGTCCCTGCTGAACCTGGTGTTCGTGTTGGAGGCGCTCTTCGCGATTGTGCTGGCGTTCGAGCCGGGCATGATCGGCGTCACGATCGGCTTTCTCGGATCGGCCGTCGCGCTCGGCATCGGCAACGGTGCGGTGTTCAAGCTGGTGGCGGAGCTGTTTCCGAAGGAGACGGGCACGCTCGCGGGTCTGGTCGGCGCCGCGGGTGGTCTCGGCGGCTTCTTCCCGCCGCTTGTCCTTGGCCTCGTGCACGATGTGACCGGCTCGTACGCGATCGCGTTCATGCTGCTGTCGGAGTTCGCGCTCGCGTGCCTGATCATCAACCTGCTGGCGCTGCAAGGCCGGGCCAAGTGGTTCGTTCCCGAACCACAACCCGAGCTGCGGTCTCGCTGACCTGGATGCACCGCGTGATCAGGCGCATGATGCACGAGCAGACGCCCGAACTCATGCGGAGGGTGCAGGGACCCCGGTTATGACGTGGGCAACGGACGGGATTCGGGGACTCTCGCCAGCCTATTTCGCGCTGGTCATGGCTACGGGGATCGTGTCCATCGCCTCGGAGCGCGCCGGATTCCGGACGATCGCCGTGGTACTGCTGTGGCTCAACGCCGGGCAGTACGTCCTGCTGTGGATCCTGACCGTGTGGCGCCTTCTCCGGTATCGCCGCGAACTCGTCGCCGACCTCACGGACCATCGCTTGGGGCCGGGGTTCTTCACGTCGGCGGCGGGTACCTGCGTGCTGGGCAATCAACTGATCGTGCTCGCGGGGGCATACGACATCGCTTTCGGGCTCTGGATCTTCGGTCTCTTCCTCTGGATCGTCCTGACCTACGTCATCTTCACCAACCTGACGATCAAGGAGACCAAGCCCACCATCGACCAGGGGATCACGGGCGGATGGTTGCTGGCGGTCGTTGCCACGCAATCGATCGCGGTCCTGAGCGCGCTCCTGGCCCAACACTTCGAGCAGCCCCAGCGCCTGCACATCAATTTCGTCGCCCTGTCGATGTGGCTCTGGGGCGGGATGATGTACATCTGGATGATCTCGCTGATCTTCTATCGTTACACGTTCTTCCCGTTTTCCCCGGGTGACCTCTCGCCCCCGTACTGGATCAACATGGGGGCGATGGCCATCTCGACGCTCGCCGGTTCGCTCTTGGTCGAGAACACCGTAGACGCCTGGTTCCTTCATTCGCTACTCCCCTTCCTGAAGGGGTTCACCATCTTCTTCTGGGCGACGGGAACCTGGTGGATCCCGATGCTCTTCATCCTGGCGCTCTGGCGGCATGTGTACAAGAAATTCCCGCTGACGTACGACCCGCTTTACTGGGGCGCGGTCTTTCCGTTGGGCATGTACACCGCCTGCACGTTCGAGATGGCGCGCGCGATGAACCTGGACTTCCTGCTCGCGATACCTCGGGTGTTCATCTACGTCGCGCTGGCGGCCTGGTCGGCGGCGTTCTACGGCATGGTCCACCGGCTGGCCACGCTGCCGACGCAGGCCGCGCCCGGCGGCACGGGTTCCCTCGCGCGACCGTAAAGGCGACGCCTTGCCGGCCGCCGACGTTCCCGCGTGTCGTAGCCACCACAGACCCGGTTGCACGCCGGACAGCGGAGGCGGGGGCGAGGCCCCCGAACCACGTGGACGCGCACTTCCTGGTCCTGGTGAGACATCTCGACCTCACGGACCTCCCAAGGACGCCGTAGGCCAATGAGCTGAGCCCAGTGTGCAGCGGTCGTTTCGTCTGACATCCCGACAAGATATCGTTCACGCCCCCCCTCCCAAACCATCTTCTCCGGCCCGCAGGCGCCCATCACGCACGGTTCACTCTCGTCGGAGACCCACCCGAAACTCCGAAGAGCCCGAAATAGTTGTCGATTATGATCATGGCCGGGGGGCGGTCCGGGGCCTCCTCCATTTCCGGGTTCCAGGCCAGGGGCCTGTGGTGGAGGTCGAGTCTGGCATGGGACTTCCTTGGCCTACCCAGCTGCGCACCAAGCGCCGCCGAGCCACAAGTCTCGCTATCCAGCTGCGGTTCTTGGTGTTACGCCTGCCGAGCGCGGAGTCTCTGACATCAAGCCGCGGAATACGCAGAATTCTTGAGGTTTCGCGCTATCGTCTCAAGTTTGGGCTGGCGGGGCCACGACCGGATCAATCGTCCGGTCCACGATGCGAGACGGCGTCTTGGTCCACCCAGTCCTCCTCCTCCCAGCTCATGCCCTTCCGCCCCGGCACCTTGCGCGTCGGGCCAGCCTTGTACACCGGGCATGAAAGCGGCCCGTAGCAGAAGGTCTCCTGCCGGTAACGCCGCTGACGGGGGTTCCACTGGTCAATGATCATCTCGACCGCCATCCGGCACCCCCAGACGCACGCCGTGCACTTGGCGTCGTAGGTTCGTGCGTCCAGGCGCCGGTGGCTGCGTTGCCGGTAGACCGGCAGCGCGGGAGGTACGCCCGTCCACGGCGGCGGCGTTGAAGGTGCGTTCGGCCCGCGCTCGATCACCTTGAGCGCGCTGACCTTGTACAGCTCGCCGGTTTCAAGCCGCGGGTCGGCGACAGGGACGCCTTCGCCGCTCACGCGGTCGCCGGCGCGGAACTGGTGCTTGGCATGGGCGGCCTCGCCAATCGCCACCAGGAACTCGCGCAGCTCCCCGCCGAGGCTGCCCCGTACCCGCAGGACGTACCCCATGTAGGTGTGACTTCGCTCGTCGAACGAGCGGGTCAGTCGGATGCGCGGCTGGACCGACGTCAGGATACCGCTCCAGGGGATCTTGGCCTCGGTCATACGCGCCCTCGCTGCGCCGAGTTGCTGCCAGCTACCGCAGGGCCTCCGCCAGGGAGGCGACGGCCTCGTCCCGGTTGAGGATCGCCGACGCCTCTCGGTTCGGCCGGACCTCGATGTGCGCGCCCAGCGCCCCCAGCGCGCGCCTCAGCAGCTCGGCCGATAGGTCGGCCTTGCCGGTGAACACGCGGCTCAGTTGCCCGGGATCGATGCCCGTGGCCTCACAAAAGCGATAGCGCGACCCGAAGCGCTCTTCAATCAAGTCGGCGAGGTAGTCTCGGTAGTCCGGCCGGGCCACCTTGCCTTCGGCGATGCCGAGCCGGGCCTCAAGGTCTCGGCAAACCCGGAAGACGGGTGAGTGATCGCCGAGTCCCGACTCGTTGAACGCCTTGAGCCACCACGCCGCAAAGCGGTTCCACCCGCCGGCCTTGCGCACGCACTCCAGCGCCTCGCGGAGGAGCTTCCGCTCGGCCCCCGTGAGCCCCGACAGGTCAAGTGTCCGCCCCGTGATCGTTCGATACTCGTTCTTCATGGTCCACCTCGCCCGAGATTCAGCACCCCTGCCTCAGGCTGTGCTTCGATGAACTCCACGCGGCCGGCCACCGAAAGGTAGATCGCTCTCTGGTCGAACGTGTTGCACGCGCGGCGCAGCATAGCCCGAAAGTCGTCGACCTTCTCGGCGGGCAGCGCGATCCAGTATTTGCGGCTCTCGTCGCGCGTGGCACCGGAGGCCGGCCCTTTCTCGTATTCGCCCGGCGTCACGTCTTCCTCCCAGTGGAAGACGGTCTTCGGCCCCTGGTGGCCTCGCGGATAGCTCTTCACCAGGGCCCTCAGCTCGATGGTCAAATCGACCCACGCGTGCGGCTGGTGCGGTTGCCGATCGCCGTCGCGGAGGATCGGGATCGGAAAGGAACACTCAAGTAAGGGTTCCTCCATGCCGAGACTGTAGCGCGTAGTTGACGTAAAGTCAACTATGGCGCCAGGGTTGCTCGGGGGCGATTCGCGACGTGACCGTCCTGGTGAACTCGGGTTTGCTGCGTCGGAATCGGGTCGGGGTCCCGGTGCGCCTTGCGTCTCTTCGAGACACCATGAAACACGAACATCGCAAGTTCGGTTTTCATGGTCCTCGCACCTCGGCGGATCGCGTCAGGAGCCGTCCCCGATGACCCGCTGGATCTCGCCCAGCATGGCGGTCTCGCTGGGCTTCTTCGCCACCATCTGCCGGAGCTGCTTTTCGGTGAAGTGGACCCGGACTCGGGCGTTGCCCGAATGCTCCCGGAGCGCGGCGAGGATGCGCTCGGGCAGCTCGAGGATCTTCAGCACCCGGGCAATCCGGGAATGGTCCTGACCGGTGGCGCTGTCGAGGGCGCGGCGGCGGTTTCCGGTAGACTGCGAAATAGTTGTCGATTAGAATCATGGCCGGAGGACGGTCGTCGGCCTCCTCCATATCGGGGTTCCACGCCAGGGAGGTGTGGCGGTGGAGGTCGAGTCTGGCAAGGGACCCCTTACCATCCTCAGCTGCGCACCGAGCGCTGCTGGGGCCACAAACCGCGCCATTCCGGTGCGGTTTGTGTGTTTCTAGGCCGTCGCTTGCATTCGCCAGGCCCACCGGAGTGCGACTACTGCCTCTCGTGGTTCCTGGTCGGATTTGTCCACGAGCCCGCTTCGGGATCGGCTCGCGTTCAAGGGCGGGACCGCGCTCAAAAAGTGCTACTTCGCGGACGACCGGTTCTCCGAGGACCTGGACTTCACCTTGATCGAGGAGACGCCGTGGGAGGAGATCGAGCGTCACCTCGCCGTCGCCTTCCAGGAGACGCGGAGAGCGTCCGGTGTGGAGTTCCGCCTCGATCACCTCGACCGCCATTCCCACGAGAACAGCCACACGTTCTACCTGGCCTACGAGGGCCCGCTCCCTTCCGCGCGCGGGAAGACCGTCAAGACCGACATCACGATTCGCGAGCGCATCGTCCTGCCGGTCGAGGATCGTCCTCCCCGGTAGCCCTGGCGAGGGCGCGGATGCTCCGGTACCCGTTCTCCTGCATCATCCGGCGGTAGCGCTTGGCGCGCTCCCAAGCGGGCGGGCCGTTCATCCGGTTCTGGTAGGCCCGCCACTCGCGGGCGTGCATGGGCCGGTCCCCGCTCGCCCCTTGGGGGGCGTCGCCGCTGATGAGGGCCCGGCGGCGGTTCCGGTAGACTGCGAAATAGTTGTCGATTAAGATCATGGCCGGGGGGCGGTCCGGGACCTCCTCCATTCCCGGGTTCCAGGCCAGGGGCCTGTGGTGGAGGTCGAGTCTGGCATGGGACCCTCCGTACCATCCTCAGCTACGCACCCAGCACTGCCGCGCCATCCCGGCGCGGTTTTGTTATTTGTGGTTCGTCCCAGGAATCGGTGCGGGATGAGGGTGGCTGAACGTTGAGGAACATGAGTCCCATCAGGTACTTAGGAGTTGGGAAACCACCTTCGTATCTGAGAGGGGACTCATGCTCGTGGCGAAATTGGTCAAAGGAACGGTGGAGTTGCAAGGCTTTCGGGTCGCGTCGGTGGCGGGGGACACAGGGGGCTTGTCGGTGGAGCTGGCGCCGGACGGGCGCTTCGGGCCGCGCTGTGGCCAGTGCGGAGCACGGGGCCGGTACCGCGACGTGCGCCCGCCCCGGCGCTTTCGCCACGTGCCGCTGTGGGGGATCTCGGTGGAGCTGGTTTACGAGCCGAGACGGGTTAGCTGCGAGCACTGCGCGGGGGTCCACGTCGAGGCGATGCCGTGGGTCGTGGGCAAGCAGCGCTTCACGCGCGCCTTGATGGTCACGATCGCGACGTGGACCAGGGTGCTGCCATGGCAGCAGGTCGCGCGGCTGTTCCGGTGTTCGTGGGGGACGGTGGCGAAAGCGGTGGCGGCGGCGGTGGAGCACGGGTTGGCGCATCGCGATCTCTCGGGCGTGATCTACATTGGCATCGACGAGATCTCGCGGAAGAAGGGGCACGTCTACGTGACCAATGTCTATGACCTTGAGCGCAAGCGGTTGCTCTGGAGTGGTGAGGAGCGCACGGAGAAGACGCTCGAGGCGTTCTTCGACTTCCTCGGGCCGGAGAAGACGGCGGCGCTCCAGGGCATTTGCTGCGATATGTGGCAGCCCTACATCGCGGTGATCAAGGCGCGTGCGCCCACGGCCGTGCTGGTCTTCGACAAGTTCCACATCGTTCGCCACCTCATGGAGGCGGTTGACCAGGTGCGCCGCGACGAGATCCGCGAGAAGGGCAAGGCGCACAAAGCCCTCATGTACCGCACCCGCTACATCTGGCTGAAAAACCCGTGCAACCTCACCGAGCAGCAGGCCATCCGGCTCGGCGAACTCGAGCACCTCGATCTGAAGATCAACCGCGCCTATTTGCTCAAGGAACTGTTCCGCGACTTCTGGAGCTACCAGAAGGCCGGCTGGGCCCTGAAGTACCTGCGGAAGTGGTTCTGGTGGGCGACGCACTCGCGCCTACCGCCCATGCGCAACTTCGCCTGGATGCTGCGGGGGCACGAGGAGGACCTCCTCAACTACTTTCGCATGCCGCTCGACAACGGCACGGTCGAGGGCTTGAACAACAAGGCGAAGATCCTCATCCACAAGGCCTACGGATTCAGGACGCCGAAGACCTACATCCTCAACCTCTACCACTGCCTGGGTGATCTTCCTCTACCTCAAACCGTGCACACATTCGTGTGAGGAACCTTATTTGTAGGCCTTTCGAGAGCGAAGCTAGCGCCGGTTCCGGCCGCGCCGTGGGCGCGCGCGGAGCGGGAAGAGCTTGGTGGCTTCCCCCTCGGCCACGGCCGCGAGTGGTACCACCGTCACGCGCTCGTGCAGCGTGTAGTGCACATCCCCCGGATAGAGAACGGCCAAGTGATCCAGTTGCAGATCCTCGAGCGCGACGCGCATGGAGGGTGTGAGCCGGGGGGCATCCTGGAACTTGAGTTCTACCCCGAACCGCCGCCTGCCGCGGAACACGAGCAGGTCCAGCTCGGCGCCGGTGTGCGTGGCCCAGAAGTACGCGCCGTCGGGCCGAACCACCTTCAGCACCTCCTCGATGGCGAACCCTTCCCACGAGGCCCCCGCCTTCGGGTGCGACAGCAGGTCCCGGTCGCTCCTGAGTCCGAGCAGCGCGTGCAGCAGACCGGAATCGCGCAGGTACACCTTGGGCGACTTGACCTGTCGCTTCTTTAGATTCTCGTGCCATGGTCGGAGCTGGCGGACCATGTAAAGCCCGGTGAGCAGATCCAGATAACGGCGCGTCGTGGGTTCCGCCACGCCCAGCGAGCGCGCAGCCTCGGCCGCGTTCCACACCCCCCCATGGTAGTGCGCCAGCATCGTCCAGAAGCGGAGTAGCGTCTCGGCCGGGATCGTGATGCCCAGCTGCGGGAGATCTCGTTCCAGGAACGTCTGGACGAACTGCTGCCGCCAGACGAAGCTCGCCGCCTCCGAGCGAGCGAGCCAGGCGGGCGGGAAGCCACCGCGCCGCCAGAGCCGCCGCAGCGCCCCCGCTCCCAACTCCTCCAGGCCCAATCCCGTGAGGATGATGGTCTCGATTCGGCCCGCGAGGGTCTCCGAGGATTGGCGGAGCAAGTCGGGACTGGCGCTGCCAAGGATCAAGAACCGTGCGCGCACGGGGCGGCGGTCGGCAAGCACGCGCAGGACGGGAAAGAGATCCGGCCGCCGCTGGATCTCGTCAATGACGACCACGCCCCTGAGCGGGGCGAGCGCCGTCATCGGCTCGGCGAGCCGCGCGAGGCTGCGCGGGTCCTCGAGGTCGAAATAGGCCGGCGAATCGGACGGCACGATCGCGCGGGCCAGGGTGGTCTTGCCGGCCTGCCGCGGCCCGACGAGCGCCGTGACGCGGCTACGTTTCAGCGAGGCTCGAATCTCGGCGAGCCACCGGGGGCGCGCAATCATGGCGGTGAACCATACCATGAAAATCGAATATCGCAAGTCCGATTTTCATGGTGCTCGCTCCCTGGGTCGGGTTGCCCACCGGTCGGCTTGGGGCCCCGCTGGGGGGCCTCCCGACCCCGCGAGCGCCGGCAGCCGCCCCATCGGCCCCGCGACCTCGGCGCCCGCACCGGCTCGACCTCCCACCTTAGCTTCGCTGGACGGTCTATTCACCCGGCCGTATGTTGCGAGCGTTCCGTGTTCCGACGCGTTTCACCCTCTTTCCGGCGGGCGCGGCCGCCAAGCCGTCCCGTACAGGAGGCGAGAATGAATGCTCCCAGCTCCGCCAAGGTCGATCAACTCAGAAAGGGATTCAGCGGCACGGTGCTGACGCCCGAGGACGGCGATTACGACGAGGCGCGCAAGATCTGGAACGCGATGGTTGACAAGCGCCCCGCGATCATCGCCCGCTGCGCCGGCACGCGGGACGTCGTCAAGGCGGTCAACTTCGCGCGCGACAACGGCGTTCTTCTCGCGGTGCGCGGAGCGGGCCACCACATCGCCGGCGTCTCCTTGTGCGACGACGGCCTGGTCGTCGATCTCTCGCGGATGAAGGCGGTGAGCGTGGACGTGGCGACGAAGCGGGCCACCGCAGAAGGAGGAGCCACGCTCGCGGATTTCGACGGCGCGACGCAGGCTCACGGCCTGGCCACGCCTGTGGGGATCAACTCCACCACCGGGATCGCCGGGTTGACGCTTGGCGGCGGGTTCGGCTGGCTGAGCCGCAAGTACGGGATGACGGTGGACAACCTGGAATCCGCGGAGGTCGTTACCGCAAAGGGAGAGGTGGTGCGCGCCAGCGCGAGCGAGAACGCGGATCTCTTCTGGGCCCTTCGCGGCGGCAGCGGCAACTTCGGCGTCGTGACCCGCTTCGAGTTCCGCCTCCATGAAGTGGGGCCCGACCTCCTGAGCGGCCTCATCGTCTACCCCATATCGGAGGCGAGGAGTGTGCTCAAGCAGTATCGCGAGTTCTTCGCGAAGGCGCCCGACGAGCTATCCGTCTGGACCGTGATGCGGCAGGCCCCGCCGCTGCCGTTCCTCCCCGCGGAGGTCCACGGCAAGGAGGTGGTCGTCCTGGCGCTCCTCTACGCGGGCGATCCGAAGCAGGGCGAGGAGCTGATCCAGCCGCTGAGGACATTCGGCAAGCCGGTGGGCGAGCACGTCGGCGCGCAACCGTACGCCGCCTGGCAGAAGGCCTTCGACCCTCTGCTCACGCCCGGCGCCCGCAATTACTGGAAGTCCCACAACTTCACGACGATCGCGGACGGGCTGATCGACGTCGTCATCGAGTACGTCAAGAGGCTGCCTTCGCCTCACTGCGAGATCTTCTTCGGCGGGATCGGCGGCGCCACCAAGCGCCCCGCGCCCGACGCCACGGCCTACCCGCACAGGGACGCCGAGTTCGTGATGAACGTCCACGGCAGATGGGAGACCCCCGAAGAGGACGAGCGCTGCATCGCCTGGTCGAGGGACTACTTCCGGGCCTCCGCTCCGTTCGCGAGCGGCGGCGCCTACGTGAACTTCCTGACCGCCGACGAGACCGACCGCGTGCGCGCCGCGTACGGCCCGAACTACGACCGGCTGGCCAGGGTGAAGGCGAAGTACGATCCCGACAACCTCTTCCGGACGAACTGGAACGTCAAGCCTGCGTGAGGCGGTCTCGCTGCGCTTCTTTGTCACCAACTGCCGCAGCCGCTTCTCGGTGAAATAGGCCCGGACCCGTGCGTTGGCCGAATGCTCCCGTAGGGCGGCGAGGACGCCCTTGGGCAGCTCGCGGATCTTGAGCACCGTCTTTACCCTGCGTCGTCAGACACCGTCCGGCGCTGAATTGCTGGGGCTCGACGCCGAGCGTACGTTTATCGTGGGCGGAACCAGACCCGGAGCCGTCCATGCCGATCACCCCGCACCTGTCCCGTCAGCTTCGCCAGACCCTGGGCGAGGAGGCCGCGGAGGATCTCGTGAACTGGATGCATGAGATGGACGCGCACCGCGGGGCCTCGCGTGATGCCATCCGGGCGGATCTCGCGGAGCTGCGCCAAGAGATGCACGCCGGCCTGGCCACGCTGCGCGAGGAAATGCTGGCCGGCTTTGCCCGCGCGGACGCGCGCGACGCCGAGCTGCGGGAGGACATGCTCGGCGGCTTTGCCCGCGCCGACGCCCGCCACGCCGAACTACGGGAGGACATGCTGGGCGGCTTTGCCCGCACGGACGCCAAGCTGGCCGAAGCGGCGGAGCACCGGGCGCAGCTCGAAGCCCGGTTCGAGCGGCGCTTTGGCGACCTGATCAAGTGGTCGTTCGTTTTCTGGGTGGGAGCCGTGGGTGCGATTGCGATGCTGGCGGGAGCGCTGCCCTAGCTCACCCGCCCGTCTTCCCTCGCACGAAATCCATCGGGACGTACTGCCCGACGAGTGACCGCTCCCGCGCCAGGATGTACGTGTTGGTCATGATCCCTGCAGAGGTCCCGCCTGAAGGGCGCTTCGGCACCTTCGCCGCGTGCCCGCGTGGCCTTTACACCATCCCGCGTTGAATTGCTGACGCTCCCCGCCGAGCGTAGCTTAATCGTGGGCGGTACCAAGCACCGGAGCCGTCCATGCCGATCACGCCGCACCTATCCCGTCAGCTTCGCCAGACCCTGGGCGAGGAGGCCGCGGAGGATCTCGTGAACTGGATGCATGAGATGGACGCGCACCGCGGGGCCTCGCGTGACGCCGTGCGGGCGGATCTCGCGGAGCTGCGCCAGGAGATGCACGCCGGGCTGGCCACGCTGCGCGAGGAAATGCTGGCCGGCTTTGCCCGCACGGACGCCAAGCTGGCCGAAGCGGCGGAGCACCGGGCGCATCTCGAAGCCCGGTTCGAGCGCCGCTTCGGAGACTTGATCAAGTGGTCGTTCGTTTTCTGGGTGGGAGCCGTGAGTGCGATTGCGATGCTGGCGGGAGCGCTGCCCTAGCTCACCCGCCCGTCTTCCCTCGCACGAAATCCATCGGGACGTACTGCCCGACGAGTGACCGCTCCCGCGCCAGGATGAACGTGTTGGTCATGATCCCTGCAGAGGTCCCAGCCTGAAGGGCGCTTCGGCACCTTCGCCGCGTGCCCGCGTGGCCTTTACACCATCCCGCGTTGAATTGCTGACGCTCCCGGCCGAGCGTAGCTTAATCGTGGGCGGTACCAAGCACCGGAGCCGTCCATGCCGATCACGCCGCACCTATCCCGTCAGCTTCGCCAGACCCTGGGCGAGGAGGCCGCGGAGGATCTCGTGAACTGGATGCATGAGATGGACGCGCACCGCGGGGCCTCGCGTGACGCCGTGCGGGCGGATCTCGCGGAACTGCGCCAGGAGATGCACGCCGGGCTGGCCACGCTGCGCGAGGAAATGCTGGCCGGCTTTGCCCGCGCGGACGCGCGCGACGCCGAGCTGCGGGAGGAAATGCGGCTGGGCTTCGCCCGTGCCGACGAGCAACGGGCAAGTCAGGTGGCCCGGTTCGAGCGCCGCTTCGGAGACTTGATCAAGTGGTCGTTCGTTTTCTGGGTGGGAGCCGTGGGTGCGATTGCGATGCTGGCGGGAGCGCTGCCCTAGCTCACCCGCCCGCCTTCCCTCGCATGAAATCCATCGGGACGTACTGCCCGACGAGTGACCGCTCCCGCGCCAGGATGAACGTGTTGGTCATGATCCCTCAGAGGTCCCAGCCTGAAGGGCGCTTCGGCACCTTCGCCGCGTGCCCGCGTGGCCTTTACACCATCCCGCGTTGAATTGCTGACGCTCCCGGCCGAGCGTAGCTTTGTCGTGGGCGGTACCAAGCACCGGAGCCGTCCATGCCGATCACGCCGCACCTGTCCCGTCAGCTTCGCCAGACCCTGGGCGAGGAGGCCGCGGAGGATCTCGTGAACTGGATGCATGAGATGGGCGCGCACCGCGGGGCCTCGCGTGATGCCATCCGGGCGGATCTCGCGGAGTTGCGCCAGGAGATGCACGCCGGGCTGGCCACGCTGCGCGAGGAGATGCACGCCGGGCTGGCCAATGGACGCGAGGAGACGCAAGCCGGGCTGGCCAGTGTACGCGAGGACATGCTCGCCGGCTTTGCCCGCACGGACGCCAAGCTGGCCGAAGCGGCGGAGCACCGGGCGCATCTCGAAGCCCGGTTCGAGCGCCGCTTTGGCGACCTGATCAAGTGGTCGTTCGTTTTCTGGGTGGGAGCCGTGAGTGCGATTGCGATGCTGGCGGGAGCGCTGCCCTAGCGCCCCCTTCGCGTCTTCCACCGCCTGAAGTCCACCAGGATCTACCGCCCCAGCGTCATCGTGCTCGTGACGTAGGCCCTGCCCTTGTGCTGATTGCGGACACCGTGCGGATTTCGGGCCTATAACGCCGCAAGGGACGTACGTCGTCTGAGATCCTACCGGCGACTCTCCGCATCCAGCCTGCTCCAATCGACGTCGCCCCGCACTCCCTCCCACACTTCCAGCGGCCCAACGAGAATTCGGGTGCGGACCGACTTACCGGTGAGATGGACGCGGAACGGCCGGTCGAGCGCCAGCGGGGTGTGTGACCGGGCCAGCGGCTGACCGTCGATGGCCACGCCGCAACGGCCGTCGGGGAAGATCTGGAGCCGCAAGGTGTACCAGCGACCGCTCCGGAGCGACGTATCGACCGGAACGCGGCCCGGCGGGCCACCGATCCGGTTCAGGTTTTGGAAACCATCGCCGTCAGGGTAGCGGACACCGCACGATCGTTGCGCGTCACCGTGGGACGGCGGGGCCCCCGAGCGATGGTCCCAGCCGACGAGCCCGGCGGAGTCCAGGGCGGCGTCGAGCTGGACGCTCAGGTACTGCCATTGAAGGGCTTCGACCCGTGTGGACACCATGGCTTCCACGCCCAGCCCGCGGCGCGCGTCGAACGCGCGCCGCGAATACACGCCGCTGTGGAAGGAGCTGTCCCCTCGATGCCAGAACGCCGGCGTGCCGTCCGATCCTGGGGCGAGCGTGGGTACTGGAATGCCGTAGGGCACCCAGCTCCGTGTGAGCGGCCCGCTCCACCGCTCCTCGAGTATCGTGGTGGACGCGGTAGGGAGGATCGCGAGGGCTACGGAGTCGCGCCGCCAGCCGCCGGCCGACGCCTGAATCGTGACGGCGCCCAGGCGGCGCGGCCGCACCGTGCCGTCGGCGGCGACGGTGGCGACCACCGTGTCCGACGATCGCCACGAGACAATGGGAACGGGCAGCGGGCGGCCGGCTGGATCGAAGCCTTCGACCCATAGCCTGTGCACGGCGTCGAGCGGCACCTGGTGCGACGGCGACTGGATTGCCAGGTGGTCGACGTATGCCGGCTCGGCGCGCCCACCGGGCCAGAACACCGCGTAACTGGCGGGGAACTCGGGCCCGAGTTGTGCTCGCTTGGCCAAATCGGGACGATCACTGGGGTAGACGAGCCACTCGCGCCGCGGCTGGTCGGCGCGGCGACAGAGGCAGGCAATCCACCGGCCGTCGGCACTCACGTTCCAGCCCGCGTCAAGGACGCTGCTGTCCACCACCGATACGGAACCCGCGTCGATATCCATCTGTAGCAGAACTCCGGCCAGGTGGCCGGTCGTCTGGACGAAGACCTCCCGCTCGGTCCGCCAGCCGAGCAGCCGCACGCGGGCGCCTGCCGGCGTGCCGAGACAGCGCTCGGTCCGTCCATCCACGGTGATCCAGCACACCTCGGTCGACCGCAGGTCCCAGTAGTCCCGGGCGAACGCAACGCGGGTGCCGTCCGGGCTCCAGTGGGGTCCGTTGTCAGAATGGTCGTTGTGGGTGAGGGCCCGCGTTTGACCGGACGCGAGGTCCATGATCGCGACGTCGTAGTGATGGCGCGAGCTCCAGCGCACCGTGGAGAACACGATGCCGCGACCGTCGGGGGCCCAGGTCGGCATGTTGTCGTCGCCCGGGGAGTACGTGAGCCGGACCTCGCGGCCGTTGGGGCGATGGAGAAACAGCTCCCGCCCGCCGGAGTCCGCCACGATCCGCCCGATGATCCACGCGTTTCCGTCCGGGCTGGGCGCGATACCAACGCCAACACCCGCCGGCAGCACGCTCCGCTGGATCGTCGCGTCATCCAGCACCCCGGAGCGGCCCTGTCCCCAGCTTGACCGGTGCAGCGGGATCGCGATGCGCATCGCACTGTCACCGAGCAGGTGGAAGGCCGTGAGATACACGTCGGGCGGCTCCGGTTCGCTCCGCCCGAATACCAAGGCGGAGGCCCCGGTGACCGCCAAGGCCACCGTAGCCGCGGCGGCCAGCGCCCGGGGGCGCGTCGTGAGACCCAAGCGGACGTGCAGCGGCAGTTGCGATACGAGGCACGAGACCTTTTCCGCGGTGGCAAGATCCCCCAGCAACTCGGCGGCCAGCTCACGGGCGCCGCCGCCGGACATGCGCGCCCAGGGTGACCGGACCCAGCGGCGGTAGACCCGGGCCAGCGCCGTGTCGTCTCCCGCAGCCGCCAGATGACGCCCCGCCCGGAAGAGCAGCTCGCGGTCGTCGTCCGCCGTGTGAGCCAGCACGCGTCCCAGGGCGCGGTGTGCGGCCCGAACGGCATCGGCGTCCGCTGTCTCGAGCGCGCGGTCGGCCAACTCGTCGTGCCCCGGTTCCCAGCCTTCTCCGGTGCGCGCCAGGAGTCCGCGTTGCTCCAGGCTCGCCACGGGATCCGCCAGCGCCTCGGCGGTGCGGTCCGCCGCGCGCGCGAGCAGCTCGATGGGCAGCGGGTGACCGGCCACCGCGAGCAGGAGCAGGAGCCAGCGCTCCTCGCGTTGCAGCTGCGCGATCCGGGTCTTGAGCGCGCTGCCTTCCTCCAGCTCGGCGTCGAGCGCCGCCGGGTCGGGACATTCCCAGTGCCCGTTTGCGATCGCGAGCGTTCGCCGTTCCAGCTCGAGCTGAAGGGTCTCGAGGATAAGCAGCGGTGAGCCGCCCGTTGCCGCGTGAAGCCGTTCCGGCAGCTCTGCGGCCCACGGCTCGTCGGGCAGGCCGCCCAAGCTCGCCAGCAGCGCGCCCACGTCCGGGACCGACAGCGGGACCAGCCCGATGCGCTCGGCCACCTGCTCTTCCATGTGCAGCCCGGCGATGGGGCGGGCCGTCGTCACCACCAGGGCCGCCGTGTCCGCCACCTTGCCGAGCAGGCCGGTCAGGAGCCGCCGCGAAGCCGGGTCGGTCCAGTGCACGTCGTCGAACAAGAGCGCCACGGGCTGCTCGTGGGCGACCTCGCGCAGCAGCTCGCCCAGCGCGAGGACGCGGTGTCGCAGTGCGTCGTCGCCGCCGGACGTGTTTCCCGCGGTCGGGTATTGCGACGATAGCGACGGGTTGACCGCCACCAGTGCATCGGCCGCCGCCGGGGATACGGCGGCCGCGCCCGGAAGGCAGGTGAGCCCGGCGGCCAGGTCCGCCGCGAACAGGTAGGGGATGAAGCGCTCGCCGGGATTCGCGCGGATGTAGACGGCGCGTGCGCCCGTGGCGCGCAGCCGTGCGTGCACGTCGTTCACCAGTCGGGTCTTCCCGATCCCGGGCGCGCCGGTGATGTGCACGTGCCGGCCGCGGCCCTGCCGCGCCTCGTGCCACGCGCCGATGATCCGGGCGAACTCCTGCTCCCGGCCTACCAGCTCAGCCACGAGCGTCTTGCGGCCGCCGGCGCCATGCGTATCCGCGCCCGTCTCTTTCGCAAGGGCGAGCAGCGCGCGGGTGGCGGGTTCGGGCTCGCGGTGCGCGGTGGAGAGGAACTGTTCCAGCACGTCGGCCTCGATCCCGGCGCACACCCGGTCGTCGGCCGAGAGGTAGCACTCGATCACCAGCCGCCAGTTGCTTTCGCGGTTGGTGTCACTGTCGCGCATCCGTCGGGCGAGTTGCTCGGCCTCGCGCCACTGGGCGCGTGAGAGGTGCTGGCGGACCGCCAGTTCGCCGGTGCGCAGGAATGCGTGTTTCAGGCGGTCGCGCTCCAGGTCGGCCCAGTGCTCGAACTCCGCGCCGCCGGGGACGGCTATCTGCGGGACGAAGTCGCCGCCGTACAACTCCACCGCCCGTTCCGGCTCGCCGGATTCGACGGCCTCCAGAAAGGCGTCGCGGTCGCTGTGCACCGTATGGGAAAGCGTGAGGCGCTCAGCGTGTCCCATGAGGAGGTCGTCGCCCACGCGCTGGCGGATGAACCATACCGTTTGCCGCAGCGCGCGGCGCGCGTCGTCGGGATCGAGGTCGGCCCAGAGGAGATCGACGAGGTGTTCGCGGCTCGCGGTGCGTCCGGGACTCGCGGCGAGATAAACGAGTGTCGCGAGGGCTTTGCCGGGGCGGAGCAGGGTGTCCGCGCTGTCGTCCGGACGTAACAGAGCGGCCCCGCCGAGCGTCACGAGCGTGAGGCGAGGGTGCGGAACGCTGGAAGCGGCGGTGCTGCCTGACATCTAACGGCTGCCTAACCCCGGGGTGGCCATGTTGGCTCCGTCAACGGAAACGCCAACCCCCGGTCACCGCATGTCCGGCCGGGCTTTATCGGGTCGCACCGGCAAAGCTACGGGTCGGGTGGGCGGGTCAGCAAGGCGGCGCGAGGCCGTGGCCGGGGGGCATTGGTTGCACGTGAGTGCGGGCGGCCTTGCCCGCCGCTCTCACACGCGTAACCAGAATATGGGTAGGGCGCCACCGTCCGTTGGGTCATAGCCCAGCCGTGCGCGATGATCGGCGGCGTGAAGCCGCCGCACGGCTCAGCCGCATGAAGCGGCAACGGTCGTGCGCCCGTCGGTTCACCTGACCGAGCCGAGCCGCGGGTTTACCCGCGAATCCTGCGACCGAGCGCGCCGTGCACTTCCCGCGATAATCGATGGCGAGCCGATGCTTGAGGAGCAGCGTTCCAGGAGCGCTCGGGTCCTACGCTTTCGGATCGGTTTCCCTCTCAAAACATCCCGCACGCGGTTGCGCGCAGGAGCATTCCCTGTTGGCGGGCCGGCCCGAATCAACGGGACGCGGTGCGCCTGCGCGATTTGCCGGCTTTCAAGGCGCCCGCGTGGCGAGCGAGGTAGTCGGCCAGCGCATCCCGGGTCACGTCCGCGAGCGATCTGCGCTGCTCAAATGCCAGTCGCCGCAATGCTTCGTGCTGATCCTGCTCGATCGCCGCAAAGAGGGTAACCGGGGCAACAAGCTTCTTCGTGCGGGCCATAGTGACAGAACCTCCATGCCGTTACGTGTGGCCGAACCACATGCGCATCCCTGACGCTAACTCACTGTAACGAGCGTGACCTCCGCAGGGCCGACGAACTTGATGTAGATGGCCTTCTGGTCGAACCGTGGCAACAGGACATCACGAGCGTACTCACGCAACCAGCGCTGCGCCGCAGACTGCTCGGGAATATCCACTTCGAGCACCGCGAGCTCGTCCTCGTAAAGGATTCCACGGTCCCACCAGTATCCTCTCGGTGTTCCCTCGTCGAGCCTCCAGAGGGCGCCGCCGCCGAAACGGGCGGCCAGTTCTTCCATTGTCTGCTCGAACTTCTCGTCCTCAACGCGTCGGCGGTTGCCGTGGACATCCGGGTTATGGGTGTGCGGGAGCGTGATCAGGGCCACCACCCGTCTACCGGTCTGCCGCATCCAATCCCGCTCCTCGGGTCACAACCCGTGATATATCCTATTATACTAGTATGCTAGACGATCCGCAAGCTGCAGACGATGGTGCGTCGTCGCTCCCGTACTCCGAAGGTGGCGGTCCCCGCTCACCTGTTTCAGATGTTCGATGCTCACGGCTCGAATGGACTCATCAGGGACCGGGTTCGCGCTTCCGATGGGAGTCGGCGCTGAGCCGCATCCTTCTCCGCCGGGAGGTTGTCGTCAACAGCGTAATGTCGCCGGTCGGACGCTTTCTATCTCAGCGATCCCACGCGCCCGTCGGTTCACCGACCGAGCCGAGCCGCGGGTTTACCCGCGGATCCTGCGACCGAGCGCGCCGTGCACTTCCCGCGATAATCGATGGCGAGCCGATGCTTGAGGATCCGGGACGCGCCGGAGCGCGATGAAACGGCGGCGAGTTGGTGCGCGATGATCGGAGGCGCGCCGGTGCACGCTGAAGAGGCAACCAGCCGCTGCGCGATGATCGGCGGCGTGAAGCCGCCGCGCGGCTCAGCCGCATGAAGCGGCAACGGTCGTGCGCCCGTCGGTTTTACACGTGCAACCAGAATATGGCGTAGGGCGCCGCCGTCCGATGGGTCGTGGCCCACGGCGCGAGGGCGTGGGCCGTACGGGCGAAGCCGCGAGGTGGGCCGACCGCGTTGACGATAAGGATCCCGCCGTGTGGCGCGCCATCGTGGTACGCTTCGAGCGTCAGCGTGACGAAATCGTCGCGATTGCGTGTGACCAGGACCCGTCGCTCCGCGGCCGCGCGGGCGAGCTGGTCGGCGTCGGCGGCGTCCGCCATTCCGACGTCATGCGCGCTGATGGTGTCGAGCCCGAGACCGCGGGCGATCGCCGCGATCTTCGGGCTCAGGTCAGCGTCCAGATAGAGCTTCGGCGCACCCGTCACCCGGGCGTCTTGTCCGGTGATGACCACGGCAGCGCTTCGCGGATGGCTGGTTCGGTCCAGTGCGCCTCGCGTGCCAGCCGTTCGTCGATTTCCTCCGCGTAGACGCCTGCGTATGCCAGCGCCTCGTCCACTGCTTCCCGGCTGACCCAGTGCAGCCGCCGGCCAAGCCGCTTTCTCGATTGGTCGAGGGCGCGGTAGTCCCGGACGACTTCCCACACGTCGAGGCCGCTCCCGACGACAGCGGCTCGGCGCCGCCCCGGCGGGCCACGAAACACGATGTGGCGGAACTTCCGGGTGCGGGATGCCTCTTCCAGCATCTCCGTGGCCACTGCCGAGAACGACCGGCCGGTGCGGCGTGCCTCGATCTCGATGGCGCGCGACAAGGACTGCGGGAGGCGAAGGGACCGTGGAGCGGCGTTCTTGGGCATGTCCGAGACTACTTGTACTACATGGGATACGTCAAGCCACGCGGCTTCTCTACCTCCGGGTCGGCTCCTGGAGGGATGTGGATACGGCAGTGCGGCCTGACATCTAACGGCTGCCTAACTGCGGGGCGCGAGATTGGCTCCGTCAACGGAAACGCCAACCCCCGGTCACCGCATGTCCGGCCGGCTTTTCGGGTCGCACCGGCAACGCTATAGGTCGGGCGGGCGGGTCAGCAAGGCGGCGTGAGGCCGTGACCGGGGGTTGGTGAGCCGCTCCACTGTGCCGTGAGGGCACCGACTGTGAGGGCAATCGCAATGCGTTCGTTCACAAGTGTTGTAGCGGCGGGCCTCCTCGTCACCCTGTCGGGGTGTGACGGAAGCAATCTTCTCCTTGAGCGTGACGGCCTACCGCCCCAAGCCTCGGTATCAGACGGTGCAAACGCCGGGAACAAGCATTTCTTCTTCCTTCCGCCGATGGTGCCCGCCCCCAGTTTCAGCGGGGTGTTTGACGGCGCGCTTTCTCCCGTGGTGCAGATCTGTGAATGGACCGGGAGCGCGTGCGTCGAGCCACTGGTGGCAGAATTCACGAGCTCGAACGGGCCGGGCTCGGAGACCGTGCGAGTCGTCCCGGAGGATGAGCATTACATAGTGAACTGGCACACGGGTGACTTCAATCTTGATCCCGCCAGGACCTACCGGATTGCCGTGCTCGCCGAGGGAACCGAACTGGGGTACGCTGATGTAGACGTGGTGAACAGCGGCAAGGACATCAAGAACCTCGATACGGGCGAGTTCGTTCCGCTTCTGGACGGCCGCACCCTGCCAATCAAGTTCCGCATTGAGGAGGGTGCTATCACGCCGCAATGGATTCAGTTGTCGCCCAGCGGGGAGCTACCGAGCGGCCGCCGGGGGGCTTCCGGCGTGCTCGATGCAGCCGGCCAACTGATCGTCTTCGGGGGCGAGCTAACCTCGGCCACGCAACTCAACGATTTGTGGCGGCTTGCCAACGCCGATGGGATCGCGGTCGCCTCCTGGACGAAAGTTACATCGGCGCAAGGAGGTCCTCCGTCCCCGAGGTCGGCGCATTCGGCGGTCTACGATATCAGTACAGACCGTATGATTCTGTACGGCGGCTATTTATCAACAACAGACCCGACCGGCGACTGTAGCGACCAGGTATGGGTCCTGGCCAATGCCAGCGGGGCCGGTGGAACGCCTGAATGGACGAAACTGAGCCCGTCCGGATCAGCGCCAGTCGCCAGAGGCGAACACACCGCCGTATACGACGGTGCCGGCAACCGGCTGATCATCTACGGTGGGAATTGTGGCTCCTCAACAGGACAACTTGGCGATGTCTGGGTTCTCACGGGCGCCAATGGCTTGGGTGGCCCCCCGACGTGGAGTCAGTTGTCACCCACTGGTACTCCTCCGGCAAAGCGGGACAACCACGCCGCTGTCTACGACGCGATGAACAACCGGATGATCGTGTTCGGGGGAAGGGTCCCGGGCGGCATCTCGAACGAGGTCTGGGTCCTTTCCGGTGCCAACGGACAGGGGTCACCAATGTGGCAGCAGCTATCCCCCTCCGGTGCGGCTCCGGCGGGGCGGGGGAATCCTTCTGCCGTCTACGATCCGCTGAACAACCGCCTCACGGTATTCGGCGGCGAAGGTGGACCTTTGTTCAATGACGTGTGGGTGCTCGCCAATGCAAGTGGCGTGAGTGCGACTCCGTCCTGGCAGCAACTTGCCCCGTTGGGAACCCTACCGGCTCCGCGCAGGGTGCACGTCGCTGTATACAGCACAAGCCGCAATCGAATGACGATATTCGCGGGAATCATCGGCGCTGGTCAGTTCTCCAACGACGCGTGGGTGCTGACCCACGCCAACGGTCGGTAGCGTGACCCACGCGCGATTCCGACTTAGGCAACACTGGCCCTCCTGCGGAGAAAGGGGTGACAGGATCTATGTCCTGACCTGGGACGCGCCCCACCAGCTCTTGAGAGCAACTTGTTTCGGATCGCTTTCGGTTCTGTCACAGCGTGGCACGAGGACAGCCACAAGCGGACTGACGCAACCACCGCCGCGCTCCATCCGTCGATCCGGCTATCTCCGATAGTTCACCCGCTCGATGAGCTCCACGCCGGGCCGCCCCTCCGCGGCGGCACGCCATCCGACCAGGTCGGGTCGGGGACCGAACAGCGCGATGGTGCGCCCGTCGCGCGCCGGACCCGGCCTGAGCCCGCCCGCGGCGCGGTCTCCTCGCGCTCCGCCGGCGACGAGCGCCGCCGAGACCGCGGTGAACCCGCCGGCCCCCGCCGCGCGCAGGCGCCGTGCCTCGGCCCGGCACGCTCCATAGGTCCGCTCGCCACCGGTGAGCGCGCGTCGGGAAAGGCGCGGCGTCGCCGCCGGCGGTTCCTCGATCTCCACCGCCCACATCGCCCGCCGAATCGTCGCAAGATCGGCGGATTCCGTGATCTCCTCGTGTCGCAGCAACTCGGCCCACGCGCCGTCGGGCGTGTCCGAGAAGTAGTGGGTCGGGGGGTCGCCCTCGGCGTGCCACCGCGCCGGCGGCTGGCCCGGTCCCTCCCACAGAAACGGGAACCGGGTGTCGGCGTGGCGGAAAACGATCACGTGGCGGGCGACGCCAGCAGTGTGGCGGAGAGTGCGAGCACACGCTGTGGACCGGCGTCCTCCGGCGCCCACGCGGCGTGCAGAAGCTCCGCCGGGGTCCGGCTCTTGAGTTGGCTGCGCTTGCGGCCGAACCAGCGGCGCACGCCGATCTCGTTGTAGGTGCCCGCCAGGTTTCCGATCACGAGCGCCAGATGGTGCAGCCGGGCGGCCACCTCGTCGGGCGTGGTCCGAGCGCCCGCACCATACCGCCGGAGGCTCGAAGGAGAAATGTGCAAGAACTCGGCGAGGCGCTCCTCTCCCAGGACGCGCACCACCTCGCCCCACTCGTGTTCCGGGACCGGCGAATGCGCGAGGGCCTCGTCGAGTTCGTCCAGGATGGCGGCGAGCCGCGCGACGTCCCGACCCTGCCAGGCGGCGAGTTCGGCGAGTGCGGCCGGGGCGACGCCCGCTTTCCGCAGGTGGCCCGCCAGACGGCGCAGGGTTTCGATTTCCAGCGTCTCCACCACTTCGTCGGCCGGCAGCAAGCCCATCGCGTCCGCGCGGGCGATCGTGGCCACGGCCTTGCGGGCGATCAGCGGCGCGGCGAGCGGCTCACGGACGGCACGAATTCGGATTATACTCATAGTCCAAAAATGGTCCGAACCTGATCCGCCGTCAAGTCTCCGCGCGCCTCGCGGATGCCATGCGCCTTTTCTAACGGGCCCCTAACTCCGGGAATGGCATGTTGTCGCGAACGGGGGACGCCAATCCCCTCGGTCACCGCGTACCTGGCCGGCTTTTCGGGTCGCACCGGTAAAGTCAGGCGTTGGGTAGGTGGGTCAGTATGGCGGCGTGATGCCGTGGCCGGGGGAGGCGCCGAGGTGTGCATATGCGTTGGCCGTTCCACAGACGGGCATTTGACGAACGGGCTCGGGGAGGACCTGAGCCCCGTTTTGGTGTGCCCCGCGGGTGGCGCTCGCGATTCCCCCTAGCCTCCGCCGCCGTCGTCGCAGGTGTCTTGCTCCTCACGACCTGCATCCTCCCGCACGAACCTGCCAGCAGCCGTATTGAGCTTCAGTTCATCGGGGACACGCTGTTTCTCGGGATCAACGGAAAGGTCACCCCTCCGGTGGCGGTGTTCGCAGACGGCACTCGCATGGCCGATGCACGGCTGCGGTTTGAAAGCGGTGATTCGTCCATTGTTGTGGTTGATGACAGTGGGCGGATTGTGGGGCGCAGGCGTGGCGTGACGCTCGTGCGCGCCATCCTTCAGTCGGCCGTCACCAGCGATCTCCCGCCTGACACGTCGCTCGCGGTTCGGGTGGTCGTGGGATCGCTGGTATGCCGTCTCGACCCGCTGAATCCGCTCGACACGCTCGTCGCGTTGGGGGACACAACGTGGGTTCGGTGCGGGGCTCGCGACGTCAACGGTGTCGCGCTGTCGCCGGAGGATTCCGCCGCGATCCGGCCGCGGTACTATCGGCTGCCGCGGGATGGTGATTCGACGGACACGGATCGTGCGGTGGCGGTGGATTCTTTGACTGGAGCAGTCATGGCCATCGCGAACGGCACCGACAGCGTGCGAGCCGAGGTTGATGCGTCCCATGTGGACCTGCCGGTCGTGGTCGAGCAACGCGTAGACAGCATCGAGATACTACCCGCCGAACCGACGTTGACCGCAATCAACGAGACAATCGAACTCGAGCCCGTTGCGTACGACTCCAGAGGGAGCCCAGTGGCGATTCCGAAGCCGTTTCGCTGGACTTCGGGCGACGGTTCCGTGGCGACCGTTGACTCTCTCTCGGGGCTGGTGACCGCGGTCGACAGTGGGGAGGTATGGATCAGGGTCACGGCCGAGGGAGGTTTGGATTCCTCCAGGATCGTGGTCAGCCCACAGGCCACCTATCTGGAGTTCACCGTTTCGCCGCGAGACACCGTGGCGGGTGCGCTGATCGCGGCCGTACAAGTGACGGCGCGGGATGCGCTCGGTAGCGCCGTTACCGGCTTCGGCGACACGGTGAAGGTTGCTATCACGCTTGGGACGGGGGTAGCCGGGGCCACACTCTTGGGGAGGGACTCGGTGGGAGCGGTAGACGGAGTGGCGACGTTTGATGACCTCAGCATTGACAGGGCGGGCCCGGGCTACACGCTCACCGCAACGACCGGAACCCTCACGCCTGCCACGAGCCAGGCGTTCGCCATCACTCCCGGGCCCACGACTACGACGATAGACAGCGTCGATCCGGACCCGACGGTGGTGGGGGAGCCGTACACCGTGAATTTCACCGTGGCGCCGGTGGCGCCGGGGGCGGGGCCCCCGACGGGGACCGTGACGGTGAGCGATGGGACGGACGAATGCGTGGCAACGCTGGCTCTGGC
>Ga0214471_10000163_pt1 | contig 62923 bp, 59 predicted proteins | sample RVTome_5_FD_207665 | JGI IMG/M metagenome (GOLD analysis project Ga0214471, IMG submission 207665) | Soil microbial communities from uranium-contaminated site in the Upper Colorado River Basin, Wyoming, United States - RVT142D155 | ecosystem: Environmental > Terrestrial > Soil > Contaminated >... | reverse complement strand
GGGTTCCTGAGCTTCGAGAAGGGCCACCGGAAGGCACGGGTGGGGCGCAACCCCCAGACCGGTGCCGAGGTCCAGATCAGGGCCGCCGACGTGCCCAAGGTCAAGGTGGGTAAGTCGTTCAAGGACGCCGTCAACACCTTGTGAGATGGAGAGGGTCCCAGCCGCATCCGGTTTGGGCTCTAGGTGGCTGGTGTCGAACGGGCGTCACTCGACGGCTGGTCGGGATGGTGAGTCATGCCGGCTGCTGCTGGGTGTCGACGGCCCGGTCATGGCCAGACATCGCCAACAGCGCGGCGCGAAAGTGGGCCTCAGCACCACCAGCGCGCCGCGCTGTCCGATCCGGAGGGCATCACAGGGCCAGAGCAGGCCAGGAACGGCGCGGACAGCGGGCGGTGCACGGGTCGGGATCTCCGACGGAGTCGAAAGACGCCAGCCATCTAGAGGCAGCGACGTCAGGTCTGACAGCCTGATCGCGCCGCCGGAAGTGTCGCGGTGACCGTCGCCCGCCGGTCGTCACCCCACGGCAAGGGCATCAGCACCGGGCGTTCCACGCCGGCGGCGACGTACCGGGCCACGAACGCCGCCACCTCGCTTCCGGTGCCCACGAAGTCGATCGCGTCGATGAAAGCGTCCGACACCGCGGCCAGCGCTCCCTGCCGATCCCTTTCGGCGTGAGCGGCGCGGACGGCGTCGACCTCGGCGGCGAAGCCGGCGCGGGTGAAGCTGGCAGCGTAGGCGTCGACGACGGCATAGGAGAACAGGTCGCGCTGGGCCGCGGCCACCGCGTTCTGGCCACGTTCGCAGACTCCGGCGTGGACGTAGGCGAACACCTCGCAGCTGCCGGCGGGGCGCCCGGCCTTGGCCTCGCCGGCCCGGACGTGGTCGATCGACCACGGCACGTGGCTCGACGGCAGGTAGTTCAACAGAACGCCGTCGGCCGTCTCACCGGCCAGTCGCAGCATCCCCGGGTTGAGAGCGCCCAGCACCAGCTTCGGCTTGCGCTCGCCGAGGCGTACCGTCAGGCGGCTGCGCGACAGCCGGTAGAAGTCGCCGTCGTGGGTGACGGCCTCACCCGACAGCAGCTCCCGCACCACGTGCAGGTACTCGCGCACCTGGGCCAGTGGTCGGTCTCCGTAGGTCGCGCCGTGCCACCGGCCGGCCACCACCGGCGACGAGATCCCCACCCCCAGGATCACCTCACGGCTCGGGTCGAGCGCCTGGAGGGTCGCCGCCGCCATGGCCGCCAGCGGCGGCGTGCGCAGCTGGAGTGCAACGACGCCGGTCCCCAGGCCCAGGCCGGGGTTGAGCGCACCGACGTGGCCGAGCAGGGCGAAGGCCTCTTCCCCGGTCACCTCCGCCGCCCAGAACGAGTCGTAGCCCAATGCCCGAGCCTCCGAGGCCACATCGACCGCCCCCGCGGTGCCGAGAGCCGTGAGCGACGCGAAGGTGACGCCCAGAGGAACCCCAGTGGTCGAATCGGCGTCGCTCATGGGTCCGGACGGTAGCGGGGCAGGAGCCGAGCGCCCGCGAGCAGAAACCAGGTGCATGGATCGACGACAGTTCCTCACCCGCGCCGCCGCCGCCGGTACCGCCGCCGCCCTCGGCCGCAACCTCGTCCTCTCCGGAGTCAGCGCCTACGAGCGCCCGCCCTACACCGGAGCGGTGGACATGCTCGCCGGCTCGATCCTGAACGACCCGGCCTCGGTCAGTCCGGTGAAGCACATCGTGGTGCTGATGATGGAGAACCGCTCGTTCGACCACTACCTGGGCTGGCTGGCCGACGACGACACCTACATGGCGGCCGGCGAGACGACTCACGGTCCGGGCTTTCACATCGACTCCTGGAGAGCCAACGTCCCCGACCTCACCTACGAGAACCACAACCTGCTGGGATCGGCCGGCGTGGTCGCTCCGCGGCACTGGACGGTGGAACCCGGCGAGGAGAACCCCTATCGAGGCTGCCACCATCCTGATCCCGGGCACTCGTGGATCCAGGGCCGGAGCCAGAAGCAGAACGGGTTCCTCGGGCACGACAGCCGCAACGACGACTTCGCGCTCGGCTACTACCTCGCGGACGACGTCGAGACCTACGCCCACCTCGCCCGGGGGTTCACGGTCTTCGACCACTACCACTGCTCGCTGATGGCGCCCACGTTCCCCAACCGCGAGTACATGCACTCGGCGTCATCGGGTGGGCTGCAGACCAACAAGATCCCCGAGTACCAGACCCACCAGGGCGACGACTACCTCGGCTTCGACTGGCCCACCATCTGGGACCGGCTCATGGCGGCTGGCGTGAGCTGCGGTTACTACTTCGTCGACCTCCCCGCCATCGCCTTGTGGGGCGCTCGCATGGCCCCCATCTCCCACCACATCGAGCGGTTCTTCGCCGACTGCGCGGCGGGCACGCTGCCGAAGGTGACGTTCGTCGATCCCGGGTTCACCACCGGGCTGCGCACCGATGACCATCCCTACGGAGATCTCCGCGCCGGCCAGAACTACGCCCACAACGTGTTCAAGGCGTTCCGGGAGTCGCCCCATTGGAACGAAGGCGTGTTCTTCGTCACCTACGACGAGTGGGGCGGCTTCTTCGACCACGTCGACCCGCCGCTGGCGGCCGCCGACGACACCCTCACCGAGTTCGGCGACGCGGTCGAGACCACCGCCTCCACTGAGCACACCATCTCCGACGACAACTGGGCGCAGCTCGGGTTCCGCGTCCCCACCATCATGGCGTCGCCGTTCGCCAAGCCCGGGTTCGTCGACCACGGGGTGTACGAGCACAGCTCGATCCTGCGGTTCATCGAGTGGAGCTACCTCGGAGCGCCGGCGGCGGGCACCGGCAGCGACGGCGACGGGTGGTGGCTCACGGCCCGGGACCGTCACGCCGCCAACATCGGTCTCACGCTCCAGAGCGAACAGACCGGCGCCGACGTCCATCTGCCCGAAATCGCCCGCAACCCGCTTCCCTCGGTGCCGTGCCGCGGTGAGGAGCTCGAAGGCGCGTTCCTGCCCGTGAGCGGGGTGCCTGAAGAGGTGTGGAACGGGGTCGACGCCCTCGACGGTGTCGTTGGCGACCAGCGCCACGAGTTTGAACGGATCATGGACGGCGGGTTTTACGAGGCCATGGGCCACACCGTGCACCTCGAGCATCCCGGCTCCGACATCTTGGGTCACTGAGGGCGACGCCGCACCGAGCCGGTGGCGGGCTACGCTGGCGTTCATGACCGAGTTGCTGGCCCCCGACACAGGCATCATCGCGGAAGCCCTGACCGTCATCGACGAGGCGCTAGGCCGGTACTCAGTGCGCGACGTCGTGCCGGGCGATGAGGTGGCTGATCTCCTCCTCGATCTCCGGGCCGTTCTCGGCGCCAATGCTGCTCACGCGCCCGAGCCCGCCGCCACCAGCTCGTCGTAGGCAAGCCCCAGGCACTCCACCAGCAGCGCAGGCTGGCCCACGGCCGCGCAGTCGCAGTTGAGGCACATGTCGAGGCTGCCTCCCGAGGACAGCAAGGTCAGGTTGAACGCCGTTCCACCGGTGGGCCCGACGGGGTAGTTGGCCAGGATCTTGGCCCCACCCATGTAGAGGTCGAACGGCGCGCCACGGACGTTGGACACCGCGAAGTCCACCGTCTGGATCATCCGCCGAGCTGTGTCGACCAGCATCGAGGTGGGTAGCAGGTTCACCAGTCCGGCCAAGGATTGGGTGACGCCGATGGCCCGCTCGGTCTTGGTGGTCGTGAGCCGATCGTGTACGAGCTCGAACCGCTCGGCCGGATCCATCTCGCCCGTGGGCACCAGCACCCGCGTGGGAGCGAAAGCGTTGCCGCCGTTCGACCCCTTGGATCGGGTGCTCACCGGCATCGAGATGCGGAGCTCGTCGGTGGGATGATCGAGCCGGCGGTGGTAGTCGCCGGCGGCGGCAGCCGCGCCGGTGACGAAGAAGTCGTTGACGGTTCCCCCGAGCCCTTTGGCCGCCCTGCGGGCGTCGTCAAGCGGCACCCGCGTCGTCACGAGGCGACGGCTGAGCGAACGGCTGGTCCACAGCGGCGAGTGAGCGGAATCGGAGTCGAGCTGGCGACGTAGCGACTGGACGGTGGCGACGGCGTCGGCGGCGAGGCTGGGGAGCTGGCGCGGGTCGCGCACCCGATCGATCACCTCTTCGGCCGTGCGGCGCGCTACCCCGACCTGGCGGCGGGCGTTGTGGACGAGTGCCTCGCGCGCGCCGGCCAGCGGTCCGCGGCCTTCGTCGAGCACCGGGCCGCCGTCATCGGCCGGCTCGGGAATCGGCATCATCGGCTCGATGGCATCACGCTCGAGGTCGAGCATCATCGCCGACATCCGCACCCCACCCTCGCCGTCGGTGATCGTGTGGTGCATCTGCTGGATCACGGCTCCGTGGCCGTCGGCGAGCCCCTCGACGAGCCAGAACCGCCACAGGGGACGGGTGCGATCGAAGGGATCCTCGAGCACGGCGGCGGCGAGGTCGAGCAGGTCGCGTTCGGTGCCCGTCCCCGGCACACCGACACGGCGCACGTGGTAGTCGACATCGAAGGAGGGGTCGTCGCTCCATCGGGGCGGCGCCAGCCGGCCGAAGGTGGGTTGGACCCGGCGCCGCAACCGGGGGAAGGCACCAGCCACCGCATCGAGGCGACCACGCATCCGCTCGGTGTCGGGGTTGCGGTCCACGATGGTGACGTTGCCGAAGTCAGATCGGAGCAGGGGGTCCTTCTCGAGGTTCCACATGAGGGCCTCGGCGTCGGTCATGTGGCGGTCTTCGACCGGAGGCGTCTCGCTCATGGGGGTAAGGCTAATGGGGGTCGAGCGGTGCGACCTTCCGCACGGCGAGGGCGTACGCGCGCCCGACAGCCAGACCTCCGACGACGTCGGAGGCGTGGTGGATCTTGACGTGCACCCGGCTGGCGGCGACCAGGGCGGCGGTGCCCCAGTAGAGGGCTCGCAGGGCGCGGCTCTCCTCGCCATCGGACAGGAGGGTGGCCGCGGTGAGCGCCGACGACGCGTGACCGCTTGGGAACGACGAGGTGATCGGTATGCGCAACGGCAACGGTCGCTCGAAGTCGGGCACCGGCCGGCGGCGATCGAACAGTGACTTCACCACGCCGTTCACCATCGCTGATTCGAGACCCATGGCGACGACGAGCCGCCGGAACCGGCGTCGAGCGAGCGGGCCACGCCGGGCCTGGAGCGCGCCGTAGATCAACCAGATGGCCCCGAACTCGCCGGCGGCGCTGGCTGTGTAGAAGGCACGGTCGATCCCGGGCCGGCCCCGGAGATGGAATTCGAACCATCGGTCGGCGGCATCGTCGGCCCGGCCAACGGCGTCGCTCACGCCGGTGGCTCGACCACGACGCGCCGTGCCTCGGCCGGATCGCCGCCGAACGCCGGGCAGTAGGCCTGGAAGGAGCACCATTCGCACAATGGGCCCGAGTTGGGGCGGAACCCGTCGGTGGCATGGGCACGCTCGATGGCGACCCACACCGCAGTGGCCTTGCGGCTCATGGCCCGGACCTTCTGCTCGGTCACCGTGAACGCCAGCTCGGTCGGCTCGTCGCCGCCCAGGTAGATGAGACGGATGCGCACCGGCAGCACCCCGAGCACCTGCTGGACCAGCAGGGCGTAGGTCTTGACCCCGGTGGTGGCCCCTTGTTCGTAGCGAGGATGGGGCGCCTTGCCCGTCTTGTAGTCGACCACGACGAGCTGGCCGGGTCCGACCCAGTCGAGCCGGTCGATGATCCCCCGCAGCTGCACCCCGCCAAGGTCGGTTCCCAGCATCACCTCCAGACCAACCGCGTTGATCTGCGTGGGGTCCTCCATGGTGAAGTAGCGCTCGACCAGGCGTTCGGCGTCGGCCCAGAACGCGGCCGCGTCTTCGTCGGTGAGCCCGAGGCCGGTGTAGTCGTCCCAGGCCTCGACCTCGACGCGCGTGGTGGCGAGATCTTCGAGGGCAGCGGGCATCGTGCGTTCCGCGGCTGGTCGCCGGAAGAGGTGCTCGAGCACGCGGTGCACGGCACTGCCACGGGTGGCGGGTACCGATGGTGCCTCGGGCAGCCGGTCGATGGCCGAGAAGCGGAACCGCAGCGCGCAGTCCGTGAAGGTGGAGATCTTCGACGGCGACAGCGTCGAAGGCAGTGGAAGCCGATCGGCGTCGTCGGTGGGCGGGGCCTCCACGATGGTGCTCATGACCTGACGGTATCGGGGGGTTGTGACAGCCACGCGGACACCTCGGCCGCGGCCCGGGCCGGATCCTCGAGCGGCCCGAAGTGATCCCACCCCTCCATGACCCTCAGCTCGGCGTTGGGTAGGCGGTCGACGAGCATCTGGGCCAGCGCGGGGCCGATGGCCGCGGAGTGCTCGCCGCAGACCACCTCGATGCGACACGTCGTCTCGGGCAGGTGCCGCCAGGCCGCGTGGGCCGATTGCATCAGGTACACCTGGGCCTCGTGGCGGGGCTGGCACGCCAGCGTCACACCGGAGCCGTCGGGGCTGTCGATGAGGCCGTGCTCCACGTAGGCGGCGAGGGCCTCGTGGTGGAATCGCTGCATCGGGGGCTTCGAGGCGAAGTTGGCCAGCGCTTCGTCGCGTGTGGCGAACCCCTCTCGGCGACGGCGCGCCCGCGCCGCCAAGGGGTTGTCGGTGTCGGGCCCGATCGGAGGATCGGCGGGGACGATGATCGGTTCGTAGCACCACAGGGCACCGAAGGTGCCGGGCCGGGCCTGCTCGGCCAGCACCAGGGCGGCCGCGCCCTTGGAGTGCCCCGCCCCGAACAACCGGGTGTCCGGATCGAGGTCGAGGTCGTCGACCACCGCCAGCACGTCCTCGGCGAAGCCGTTCCAGTCGAAGTGTCCGTCAGCGGGTGCCGTCGAGCCGCCGTGGCCGCGCAGGCTGGGGGCGACGACCCTGATGTCGGCGCTGAGCCGGTCGGCGATCGGCGCCCACACCGGGCCACAGAAGCCGGTGGGGTGGATTGCGGCCAGGACGTCGCCCCCCGTGGCGGGCCCCGCCGCCAGCTCGTGCACACGCAGGGTCACCCCGTCCGTCGACCGGACCGACCACGGCGGACGCATGGCGCCTACGTAGGGGTGTCGCCGGACCGTCAACCCATCAGAGCCCGGAAGCCGAGCTGCATCTCCTCACCGGAGTTGGCGGGGATCTCGTAGCCCTCGGGGGAGTTGATGGTCTCCCAGTTGTCGCGCACGTCCTCGAGGGTGATCTTCCCGTTGTAGTAGCCCTCGGCGGCACCGATGAACACGCGGGCCACCCGGCCGCCGCCGCAGCTGTAGATGTGGCCGGTGACGGGGCAGTCTTCGTGGGCCAGGTAGGCGACGATGGGGGAGATGAGCTCGGGGTCGAGCTTCTCGGCCGCCGCGCCCATCAGGTCCTCGGTCATCCGGGTGCGGGCCACCGGGGCGATGGCGTTGGCCTTGATGTTGTTCTTGGCCCCCTCCACCGCCAGCACGCGGGTGAAGCCGACGAGGCCCATCTTGGCGGCGCCGTAGTTGGTCTGGCCGAAGTTGCCGAAGATGCCTGACCCCGAGGAGGTGTTGATGATGCGGCCGTAGCTCTTCTCGCGCATGATCTTGTAGGCGGGCTGGGTCACGTAGAAGGCGCCCTTGAGGTGCACGTCGATGACGGGGGTGAGCAGGTCGTCGCTCATGTTGTTGAACGACTTGTCCCGCAGGATCCCGGCGTTGTTGATCACGATGTCCACCGTGCCGAAGGCGTCGACGGCGGTCTGCACGATGGCCGCTCCGCCTTCGGGGGTGGCCACCGAGTTGTGGTCGGCCACGGCGACACCACCGAGGTCTTCGACGGCCTTGGCCGCCTGGTTGGCGGCGCTGTCGTCGCCACCGGTTCCGTCCACCGCGCCGCCGAGGTCGTTGATCACCACGCGTGCGCCGCGGCTGGCCAGCAGCTTGGCGTGCTCGAAGCCCAGGCCCCCGCCCGCGCCGGTGATGATGGCGACCTTGCCGTCGTACCCGATGTCTGCCATGAGGATCTGTCCTTCGTGTCGTTGATTCGTGCTGTCGATCGTCTGCTAGCGCAGCCACCGAGCCTGCCACGCCGGACGCAGGGGATGCCCACCCGGAAGTCGAATCTCGTGACGTGACCCGTCGCGCCCTTGTCTCGCTCGTCGTTGCCCTGGCCGGCGCGGGCGTGCTCACCGGCGGCGCGGTTCCCGCCCTTGGCGGCGCAGCTCCCGGTCCGGTGGCTGTCATCGTCCACCTGGATGAGCCGGCGCTGGGGCCCACCAACCAGGATCTGGTGGGGCTGGGGTGGAACACCGGTTCGTCGCTGGACCCGGTGGCGGCGCTGGAACCGCGCACCGTGCGCATCGATGCCCGGCTCGAGTCGCTGAGCACCGGCTACGACTCCGACGCCGATCTCCTCGTGTATGACGAGGCGAAGGTGAAGGATCTGCTCGGGCGGGTGGCCGAGGTCAGGCGCATCGGGGCCGAGCCGCAGGTGATCCTGTCGTACATGCCGGCCTGGCTCGGCTCGCCCAACGCCTACGGGCGGGATCCGACCCGCATGTCGCCGTCCGATGGCGACCTTTGGCAGCGCCTCATCGGTGAGGTCGTCAACCTGCTGGCCACCGCCGAGTCGCCGGCCACCCGGTTCGAGGTGTGGAACGAGCCAGACCTACCCATCTTCTTCCAGGACTGGCCGCCGGCCTTCCTCGACCTGGCCCGCCGCACGCACCAGGCCGTGGCCGACGTCGAGGTCGAGGTCGGTACCGATCTCCAGATCGGGGGCCCCGCCGCCTTCTTCCCTGACCCGCTCTACATCGGGGCCTACGTCGAGGAGATCACCGGCGCCGGCCTCCCTCTCGATTTCGTGTCGTGGCACTGGTACGGCAACACGCCGTTCCTCGGGCCCGACGGGGCCGAGGACATCCTGCCGCCCTACGTCCTGCCCTTGTATCCCGTCATCGGCCAACGGAACCCGATCACGTCGCCGGTGGCCTACGCCATCCAGACGGACCTGGTTCGCGACTTGGTCGACGGCATCGTGGCCACGCGACCGGGCTACGACGACATCGACCTGGTGATCGACGAGTGGAACCTGTCCGCCGGTGGGTACGACCTGCGCCACGACACCGACGAGGGGGCGGCGTTCGTGCTGGCGTCGCTCATGGAGATGGAGGCGGCCGGCCTCGACAGTGCCGACCTCTACCGTGGCATCGGCAGCGACACGCCCGGCGACTGGGGCATCGCCACCGCCACCCCCGACGGCACCGCCGACGGCGGTGGGCGGAAGCCGTCGTGGTACGCCCTCGATTCGTGGCAGCGGACGGCGGGCGCGCGGCGGGTCGTCTCCGGTGCCGAACCGCTGGCCGGCATCTTCGCCCGGGCCTCGACCTCGAACTCGCCCGAGGTGCACCACGTTCTGCTCTCGAGCTTTGTGGCCAGCGGGGGATCGGAGCGATCGGTGCGCGTCGACTTCGACGGCATCGACTGTGCGGCCGGTGCCGAGATCGCCGTTCTCCGCCTCGACGGCAAGGCTGCGAGCGCGCCGATCATCGTCGACGGTTCCACCGTGACCTTCGATCTCCCCGCGCAGACGTCTCGGTGGATCCGCGCCGCGTGCGAGGTGGCGTAGGCGGCCGGCCCTGAGCCCGGCTCAGGTGTGGGCCTCGGCTCGCGGCCCTGCGCGCCGGCTCGCGGCCCTGCGATGCCCTCCGGATCGGACAGCGCGGTGCGCTGGTGGTGCTGCGGCCCATTTTCGCGCCGCGCTGTTGGCGATGTCCGTATGGCCTGGCTAGTTGGCTGGGAGCCAGCGCCAGCGGGCAACGCGCCACTCACACCACGATGACGGTGAGCAGGTCCTCGAGCGCCTCGAAGTCTCGGCCGTTCCTCGTGTACAGCGGTAGGCCTGCGGCGAGCGCCGTTGCAGCGATCAGCAGGTCAACAGCCCGAGCGCCGCGAGCCTTGCGGCCCGACGCAGTGATCGCCGCGAACACTCGTCCGTAGGCCCGCGCGGCTTCGCCGTCGAAGGGAAGGGGATCGAAGGCTGCTTCTGCGCGCTGCAGTCGGTCTTGTCGGCGGCTGCGCTCGTCCGAATCCTTCGTAGCACTTGGTCCGGCAGCCAGCTCCGCCATGGTCAGCGCACTCACAGCAACCTCGTGGGGGAGCGAGCTCGCATCTATGTGCTCGAGGTCGATGAGCACCGACGTGTCTAGGACTCCTCGGGGGTGACGCCGGGTTCGTTCAGCCACGAGGGTTGATGCCTTGGTCGACGATCTCGTCGAGGTCGCGGCGCAGCCGCACGCAGTCCACGGCTGGCGCGGCGCGGAACAGCGCTGCGGCCGTCTCTGTCGGAACGAAGCGATGGCGTCGGAGGGGAGTGAGCTCCCCGACCGGCACGCCTCGGCGCGTCACGATGAAGCTCTCGCCTTCGTCGAGCTGGCGCATGATCTTCCCGCTCTCGTTGCGCAGTTCCCGCTGGCTGATCTCGCGACTCATCGCAATAGCGTAGCACGATGTGCTACATGTTGCTGCTTGAACCGATCGGTGGAATGGCAACGCGCCGCCGACAAGCCGACCTGGAAGTGGACCGTCGGCCCCATGGTGAAACGCCTACGCGGCGACGGCTGCGGCGAGGCGGTCGGCGTAGGAGGCGGCGAGGTCGCGCAACCAGGTGCCGCCGGATCCGACGTGGACGGGCCCGTGCATGGCGGCGAGCGTGGTCGGGTCGAGCCCGGCGAGGCGTTCGACGGTGGGAACCGTGGTCGGTCCGAGGCACGAGTAGCCGAACGCGTCCTCGGTGGCGACCGTGCCCTCCATCGGCGAGTCGTGACTCACGGCCGGCCCCTGCCCCATCTGCGTGAACAGGTCGCCGCAGAGCAGGGTGTCCGTCGTCTCCTCGTGGAACACGCCGGCCTCCCAGCCGTGGGGAACGTGGGGGGTCGCCAGGTAGCGCAAACGCTTGCCGCCGATGTCGAGGACGTCGCCGTCGGCGAGCGGGCGGGGCGGACGATCGGTGATGTCGTTCACCGACACCATGCACCCGAGGGCCCCGAACGCCACCTTGGCGCCGGGTGCCGCGGCAAGCCACTGGTTCAGCGATCCGCACTCGTCGGCCTCCACGTGTCCGAAGCTGATCCATCGGATCCGGTCGACGGGCACGACCCGGGCGACCGCCTCGCTCACCAACGGGAACAGGGCCCGCATGCCGGTGTGGAACAGGAACGGTTCGTCGGCGTCGACCAGGATCTGGTTGAACGACAGGTTGGCGTCGGGGACGAAGGTCGAGATTCGGTAGATGCCGTCGGCGATCTCGTCGGTTGTGGTGGACATGAGGCGCTCCTTTGCAGTGCTGATGACGACGCGCCGGGCGACGGTCGCCGGGGTCTGTTCAGAAGGGGACGATCGTGGTGAGGAGGCCGGACGCGTCGGCCCGCCCAGCGAGCGTGCGGCAGAACTCAACCGCGTCGAGCTCGAGGGTCTCGGTGGGCCGGTCTGGGCTGTGGGAGCCGGGCGAGGTGTAGACGCCGCCCGCTGGTCCGTCGAGGCTGAGGGTGAAGGGCTCGCCGTGCCGGCGGGCCCACTCGGCGACGACGTCGGCCACGATCCGGCCGTCGTGGTCGGCGGTGAGCACGAGGTCGCGCCCCGTGGCCCGAGTCGCGTCCACCCGGTGCATCCAGAGGTCGCGCAGGTAGATGGTGTCGATCAGGTAACCGAGGCTCCACCGCTCGACGACGGGAGCGTCGATCCTCATCTTGATGCGGCGGAGGAGTGCCGGCGTCGTCGTGCGCTTGTGGACTGTGCGTGGCGCCACGGCGGCCAGCCGTTCGACGAGCTCGGCCGGCGTCACGTCCGCCCGCTCGCGGACCTGCACGTTCGACAGGCCCGCTTCCAGGGAGCCACCGCGCCGGGCGCGGTGCCGCCTTCCGAGGCGCATCTGGTGCACGTTCTCCCTCATCGAGGCCGCGGCCTCGCAGGCCCCGAGTACGTGCAGGTACATGCGGTGCACGTCCCAGTCGGGGCAGGCGGTCTGCGCGGCCCACTCCCGGTCGTCGAGCGAGCGTACGAGATCGAGGGCGCGGTCAAGCTCGACGGGGAGCAGGGCCATGGCCTCATCGTGGCCGAGCGGCGGTTGGTTGGTGACGTCCACGGCATCGGGCACCACAGGGGGCCTCGATTCGCCGGTCAACATCGGGTCGGTGGTCATGGTCGTGATCCTTCAGGTGGTCGGGTCGAGCAGGTGGGGGGCGATCTCACGCAGGACCATGTCGACGGCGCGGTCGACGATCCGCTCCCAGCGATCCCCGCCGGGGTCGTTGGAGATCTGCTGGTCGGTCAGACCCGTGAGGAGCGCGGTCCACATGTCGACGGCTTCCGGGTCGGTGACACCGAGCGTTGCAAAGCCGTCGACCATCGCCTGAAGCGCATCGACCGCCGCCGCGTAGCTCTGGTCGGTGGGGACGAAGTCGGGGATCGTCCGCTGGAAGAGCAGTTGATATCGGACCGGGTCCGACGTGCAGAACTCGAAGAACCGGTGGGCCATCCGGCGCATCGTGTCGGCCCCGCTCCCCGCGTCGCCGGAACCGACCTCCTCGGTCGTGGCCACGGCGAAGTCGAGGTATGCCTCGCGGAACATCGCGTCATAGATGTCGTGCTTCGACTCGAAGTAGGAGTAGATCGACTGGGCCTTCATCCCCACCCGTTGCCCGAGGTCGCGCATAGCCAGCCCCGCCAGGCCGTGCTCTCTGACGAGCTCCCACGCCGCGGCGATGATCTCGGTCTTGGTTTCCTGCCGGCGGGCGGTCCGGCGGTCGAGCCGTCGCGAACTCGTCGCCACCGCGGGCTCCGGGGTCACTGTCCTCGAACCTGATGACGATCGGTAAACCGAACGATATTCGTTTCGCCGAACATTGTTCGAGTATGCACCGGTCGACCCGCCCCGTCAAGGAACGGCGGGAAGAACCTGAACAGAGGGTCGGCGTCCGATCAGGGCCCCCAATCGCGTATCCCTCGGCGTTGAAGATGTCGACGCAGCGAACTCGCCGGCCAGGAACGACCGCCACCCGGCCAGGACGGTCAGGGTGGTGTCGTCGAGGTCGATGTTGCGCCGCGCCGTACGGGTCTTGCCCCGGGTCCGGCCGCGGCGGGGTCAGCAGCCGGGAGAAGGATCGTAGAACGCCCGGCGCCGCGCTCGCGACGCCCGCCGTGGCGCCGTCCAGCAAGGAATTCTCGAGCCGGTGACTCGGTAGAAGCGATGGAGCCGTCAGCTCCGGGTCAACTCGTCGAGCACCGTCCGCCAACTCCTCAAGCGCATGCGAGATGCCATCCTCGCCGCCGCCGTCACCGGCCGCCTCGTCCCCCAAGACCCCACCGACACCCCCGCCGCCAAGCTCCTCGCCGACCTCGGCATCCAACCAATCGAACGCGAGGACGAGCCGCTCGCGGTTCCCGACGGGTGGGCGCCGGCGCGCGTCCGGGACATCGCGCAGGTCGGCTCAGGATGGCTCCACGATCCCCGGTTCAACCGATCCGATCATCTCGGCGACCTCGATGAATTTCTTCAGTTTGTCCAGCTGGAGCGACTGCATCTCGACTCGGTGCATCGGCCGGGAGGAACGCTACCGCCTTCGGCCGGCAGGTCCACCATCGGTGGGGTGAACGGCGCCTGACGGGCCGAGACGCCGACGCGACGTCGCGGGACGTCAGGCGAGGCCCAGACCCTGGAAGCCCCCGGAATCGGACCTGAGGTTGGACGCCACCCAGATCGCGAACGCGGCGAACGCGATCAGGAACACCGCCAGGATCACCCACTGCACGACCCGCCCACCGCTCGCCACCCGAACGGTCTCCCCGGTGGTCAGGTTGAGCACCTGCGACGGCGAGACGCCGGGACGCCACCCCGCGGGGAGCTGGATCTGGTCGCCGTCCTCGACCGACCCGAGGATGCGGGGTCCGTGCAGGGCCACCGCTACGGCCGTCGCCTCGGTGGCTCCGGAGGACACGACGAGCCGAAATGCCAGCTCGCTGTTGGTCGCCCGAGCGATCCACGGGCTCCCGGTCGTGCTGCGCCGGATCTTCGTTGCCGTGCCCATGATCGGTCCCGACCCGCCGGACGCGGGCGGAGCGGGCGCGCGGTCCGGCGGACCGGCCGGGGGAGGGGGAGCGGCCTGCGCGGCGTCGATCTCCCGCAGCCGGTCCTTCGCCCGCTCGAGCCCCGGGTCAGCCCGCAACGCCTGGTTCAGCGCCTGTCGGGCCTCGCCGGTGCGGTCGAGGTGTAGCAGGCAGAGCGCGAGGCTGTAGTGGGCCCGGCCGGCCTCCTTGCCCTCGGGCGGCACGGCGTCGCACATCTGCCGGAAGACGGCTTCCGCGGCCGCGTACGACCGCTCCTGGTACAGGCGGTTGCCGGCCTGGTACAGCTCCTCGGTCGCGCTCACGGCCCGAGTCCTCCGATCGAGTTGGGGTTCACGTCGATCTCCACGTCGAGCTCCAGGTCGTTGCCGTCGTCGACGTCCGCCCCGTCGTCGTCGGGGAGCGGCAGGTCAGCGCGTCCGCCGCCGGCATCGTCGCCAGGCAGCTCGAGGTCGTCGTCCTCGTCCCGATCCGGCTCGTCGTCGGGCATCGGGAGATCCTCGTCGCCGTCCTCCGCGTCGAAGAGGTCGTCGGCCACGTCGGCGAGATGGGATACGGCTCCCACGACCGAGTCGCCCACCGCAGCGGCGATGCGGACCATCGCCCCCAACGCGTCCGGCTGCGGCCGGTCGTCGGATGCCTCGGCTCCGCTGCGCCCGGATGGGCCGCCGTGCGCGTCCTCCGGCTCATCGTCGGTGCCCCCTCCGGGGTCGGTGGGTCCGGCGCCGCCGTCGCCTCCGGTCGGACGGTCGTCGTCCTCGTCACCGGCCGAGTCGTCGGTCGCATCGTTCGTCGCATCGTCCGTCGTGTCCGGTACGTCGTCGTCCGCGTCGCCGCCGTCGTCGAGCTGCTGGAGCACCTCCGCGGCCACCTGGTCTACGAGCCCCCAGAAGTCGACGTCGGGTGCCTCGCTCCCGCCGCTCGCGATCGGGACCCGCTCGGCCGGTGGGACCGGTGGGTCGGGTGGGTGCTGGATGAGCGAGCAGATCAGATGGGCGTTCCACTGCAGCCAGGTCTGGTGCCACTTGGCGGTGCCCTCCTCGTTGGTCGAGGAGAACGGAGGCACTCGCCCTTGCGCGTGGGACCACATCATCCGCTGGAAGGCCTCGCGCTCGCCCTCGTCGAGTGCGGCTCCGGCGCCGAACCCCTCGCGGACGCCGTCGACGATGCCTTCGTGACGCGCTCGTTCGCCGCCGTGCGACAGCTCGTCGATCAGGCCGGGCTGCCGGAGGACCTCCTGTTCGGTCCATCCGAGGACTGCGCCGGCCAGGCCGTAGGCGTAGCCCAGGGCGGCGCCGTCGGCCCGCGCGATCTCCTTGCCCCGGAGGATGTCGCGGCCCCCGCCTGTCAGGACCTCGATCGCCGTCCCGATCCACCCGGCGGACGCGCCGACCGCGCCCAGGGTTCCGGCCAGCCTCGCGGCCCCGGTCGAGGACGCCAGGCCCGAACCCAGCCCCGCCGCACCGCCGACCGTGCTGACCGCACCCTTGGTGAGCTCGACGGGGTCGTCGCTGGTCGCGAGCGTGTGGACGCCAGCGAACACGGTGAGCTTATTCGAGAGCACGCGCAGTCCGGTCGAGAGGCCGGCCGTGTACTGGCCCGCCCACTGGAAGTCGAACGCCGTGCGGACCAGGCGGTCCTCGGAGAGCCTCCACAAGAACAGTCCTGTGTTCTGCACCGCCTCGACCTGGTCGACCTCGTCGTCGTCATCGTCGGGGTAGCCGGACAGGATCGGTGCGGCGTTTCCTCGATCGGACATGGCTCCCCCGGTGGTCGCGCGGTGTCGCCGTCGCGGGATCGGTCGACTCGACGATTCGGACATTAAACTACGCCTCTGCACGGCGTGCATGGGTGAACGCCGGCTGACGGGCAGATGACGGCCCGACGTCAGCGGGGTGTCAGGCGTCCGGGGCCCCTTCCGGGGCTTGGTAGCTTCGTCGGCGGCTGGCGGCGAGATAGCCGTCGAGGTCGAACGGGAGGGCGGTCTGCTGGTGGTGGTGGTTCATCCCTGCGAGGCCTTCTGAGAGGGCCAAACCTCACGCGTGCTAACGAAGATCGGTCACCGCCCAAACGCGAGCGTTGCAGCCAACGCGCAGCTCGGGCCCCCGCCACCAACGAAGAAGCCCAGCCCCAGCTCCCGCTCAGCTCAGCGCTACGCCGAGGCGTTCTGCGGCTTCGGCCTTCCATCGCTTGTAGTCGACCTTGCCGTTGGGGGCCCGCTCGACCGAGGGGATCTCCAGCACGTCCTTCGGTGCCTTGTAGGCGGCCAGCTCGCCCTTGACGTGAACGGCCAGCTCGGCCCGGTCCAGCCCCGCTCCCGGCACCAGCTCCACCAGCGCGGTGATCGACTCACCCCACTTGTCGTCGGGGAGCCCCACCACCACCGCGTCGTGCACGGCAGGGTGGCCCTTGAGAACCTCCTCGACCTCCTCGGGGTACACCTTCTCACCGCCGGTGTTGATGCACTGGCTGCCCCGGCCGAGAAGGCGGATGGTGCCATCGGCATCAACGGCGGCGTAGTCGCCGGGGATCGAGTAGCGGACGCCGTCGATGACGGGGAACGTCGCTGCCGTCTTCTCGGGATCTTTGAAGTACCCGAGCGGCACCCGGCCCTTGACCCCGACGCGGCCGACCTCGCTCGAACCGGGCTCGACGAGGCGATGATCGTCGGTGATGACCACTGCGTTCTCCCCGAGCTGGAACTTGGCCGTGTCGGCCACGTTGCCGGAGGCCGCCACCGACGAGCCCATACCCAGGGCCTCCGACGACGAGAACTGGTCGGACAGCATCAGCATGCCTCCGTGGTGGTCCATGAGCCGCTGCTTCGACTCAGTGGCCCACATCACCCCGGACGACACGATCAGGAACAGCGACCCGATGTCCCAGCGGTCGGGGGCAGCGTCCAGCTCGTTCAGCACCGGCTTGCAGAAGGCGTCGCCCACCCAGGCGATGGCATTGACGCCCTCGCGCTGGACGGTGTCCAGCAGCTCGACAGGGTCGTACTTGCGGTCGGTCAGCAAGATGACGGCGCCGCCGACGTTGAGCAGACCGAACGAGGAGTAGAGCCCGGTTCCGTGCATGAGCGGTGCCGCCGGCAGCAGCTTGGGGCCGGCGGTGGTGATGGCCGAGCGCACGGCGTCGTAGTCGGGCTCGTCGGGGTGGCGCACCAGGCCGCTGGTGTTGAGGATCGAGAACAGGTCGTCCTGGCGCCACATGACGCCCTTGGGCATCCCCGTGGTGCCACCGGTGTAGAGCATCAGGATGTCGTCGCCATCGCGACCCCAGGGGCCGCGGACGTTCTCGGCGGTGCCGGCGGTGGCCGCGTCCTCGTACGGCGCGGCCCACTCCGGGCAGGGTCCGCTGCCGTCGTCGACCCACAACCACAGCGTCACGCCCGGCACGTCGGAGCGGATGGGGTCGATCGTGTCGGCGAAGCAGCCGTGGAACACGACGGCGGCGGCATCGCTGTTGTCCCACAGGTAGGTCAGCTCGGCCGCGGTGTAGCGGTAGTTGGTGTTGACGGGGACCATCCCGGCCTTGAAGGCGGCGAAGAGCGACTCGAGGTACTCGGGGCAGTTGTAGAGGTACTGCGCCACCTTGTCCTGGTGCTGCCCTCCGGCGTCGAGCAGGGCCTGGGCCACGCCGTTGGCGCGGGCGGTGAGCTGCGCCCACGTCGTGCGGTTGTCACCCTGCACATGCGCCGGGGCTTCGGGGATCGCCTCGGCGATCGCTTCCCAGACCTCGGCGAAGTTCCATCCACTCATGGCGACGGAGGATAGGTCGCGGCGCTGACCACCCCGGTGACGGCTCCCGCGGCAGTGACGGTCGACGTGTCGAGGGTGCAGTAGTACGCCGCTGTGGGGGCCGCGCCGATCTGGCGGAGGAACGGCTTCGTGCGCGTCACCGGTTCGGCGGGAGGGGCGATGTGGGCGGACGGGACCGCAAGGCCGATCCGGTCGTACACCGCCGGTTGCAGCCGCAGCACCCAGAAGCCGCCGCGGGCGGTGACCAGCCAGATCTCGCCGGTGTCGGGCTGGTAGCGGACGTGGCCCCAGGCGACGTCGAGGAACGAGTCCCCACCGATCCGTTCGATGGCGCCGGGGTTGAAGTAGGCCACCTCAGCCATGTCCGGTGTGCCGCCACCGGTGGGCGGCCGGACGTCCACGATGCGGAGCCCCGAGTTCCACATGGACAGCAGGGCGAAGGAGGTGTCCTGGGGGTCGTCGACGTCGTGGTAGTGCACCGACGAGTTCATCCGATCCGCGATCTGGGTGGCGCAGTGCTCGGGCTCGTTGATCTCCAACCGGAACTGGGTGGCGCCGCCCTGGTCGATCCCGGTCGGCGATCCTTCGTCGTCGCGCTCCACCTTGGTCAGGTAGGGCTGGGCGGCGCCGCCCACCGGGTTGAGCTCGGCGGGCACACATCCCTTGGCCGTGGGATCAGCGACGCTCTCCTCGGAGTGGAGCACGTACGTCTCACCGTCGATGGTGGCCGTCCGTACCGAGTGACCCCTGCTGGCGTCCTGCTGGGACAGGACCTCGGCCGGACCGGAGCCCGTGACCCAGTCGGTGACGTCGATGATCGAGAAGGTGTCGAACAAGGGGGTCTGGCCACCGAGGTAGAGGATGGACCGGCCGCCCTCGTCGACTTCGAGCGCCTCGTGGCTCAGGAACTCGTCACGCCACCGCTCGTCGAGGTTGCCCCGATCCTCGGCGTCGGCCTGGAGGTCATCTTCGAGGTCGCCGAGGTGGTCGATCTCGGAGAACGTCTCCACATCATCGGGATCGAACGCGGAGATGTCGATGGCCTGGAGCGGCAGCGTGGCCCAGATGCGGGCGCCGTCGGGGCTGAACGTGAGGTTGTGGATGTTCGTGGGCCACGAGTACGTGCCGAGCAGCTTGGGCTCATCGCAATCCCTCACGTCGTAGAGATCCATGGGTGCCCGAACCCAAGCCGGTGGATTGCCGTAGCGGCCGATGGCGAGAAAGGCGCGCTTGTTGTCGGGGTCGTTGCTCTCCCAGGCGGCCAGCGTCTCGAGGGCGAAGTCGGTACCCCAGTCCTGGGGGCGATCGAGTGGGGTGGGCCCGTTCAGCGTTGTGACCACGGTCGGTTCGTGGGGCTCGGTCACGTCCACCACCGACACCCCCGAACCGGCGGTCGCCACGTAGGCGCAGTCGTCGACCCACGCCATGTTGGCGTTGTACTGCTGACCGCCGAGATCGTGGTGGCCTACGACGTCGATGCCGCACCGGTAGCCGTCGAGCGCCCGGCCGCTGATCTGGTCGGCCAGCGGAACCTCCCCCTGGAGGCCGGTCTCGGGCACACCAGTGCCGAACGCACACTCAGCCTCATCCCCGGGGACGAGGGCCACCGACGCCGACGGCACCAGGCTCCCGAGCAGGACAGCCGCCCCGACGATCCGGACGAGGGAGGAGAGTGGAAGGCGGAGCGATCGCATTCGTGGGGACTTCGCCACCCTGACACCCGACACCTGCACTGGCCCCTGCTCCGCTCCAACACCGGCCGTCGATGCATACAGTCGTCGTCATGACCGAGCGCAGCGTGCAGATGGTCGAGGTCGGTCCCCGCGACGGTCTCCAGAGCGAGGCCACCATCTTGGACACCGCCACCAAGGTGGAGCTCATCGAGCGGGCCATCGGCGCCGGCATCCGCCGGATCGAGGTGGCCTCATTCGTGAACCCCGAGCGGGTGCCACAGATGGCCGGCGCCGAGGAGGTGCTGGCCGCCCTGCCGGCGCGCGACGACGTCTCCTTCATCGGCCTCGTCCTCAACCGTCGCGGCTTCGAGCGGGCGACGCAGACATCGGTCGACGAGGTCAACGTCGTCGTGGCGGTGACTGAGACGTTCAGCGACCAGAATCAGGGTGCGTCGGTCGATGAGATGCTGGCGGCGTGGGCCGACATCGCCGCTGACGCGCACCAGGCCAAGATCCCCGCCACCGTCGTACTCTCCGCCGCCTTCGGTTGCCCCTACGAGGGAGAGGTCACAGCGGGTCGCGTGGCAGAGGTGGCGGCCCGGGTGGCCGAGCACGGACCGGCTGAGATCACGCTGGCCGACACCATCGGCGCCGCCGCTCCGACCGATGTGCGCGAGCGCATCGACGCCGTGCGCGCCGTCACCGACGTTCCGTTGCACGTCCACTTCCACAACACCCGCAACACGGGGGTGGCCAACGTGGCCGCCGCGGTGGAGGCCGGGGTGCGGGTGGTCGATGCGTCGGTCGGTGGCATCGGCGGCTGCCCCTTCGCTCCCAACGCCACGGGCAACACACCCACCGAGGACGTCGCCTACATGCTGGCTCGCATGGGCTACGACACCGGCCTCGATCTCGATCGGCTCAACGAGACGGCCATCTGGATCGGTCAACAGCTCGGCGCCACGGTGCCGGGGCTGCTGTCCCGTGCGGGCGTGTTCCCCCCGGCGAACCGCTGATCGGCGCGGGGCCGGGCGGGTCGGTCGGCGCGGGGAACCGCATGGCGAGCACCGTCCCTACGATGGCGAGGGTCTGGAAGGCGACGAACAGCACCGGCTCCTGGTAGATGGCGAGGTGGGTGAGGGTCACCACCAGGCTCGGCACGTGGCAGTACGCGACCTTGCGCGGGTTCCACTCGACGATGTTGTGGTCGGGTGACACATGGATGTCCCAGTACTTGTCGTGCCACACCCACAGGAACGCACCGGTCACGCCGAAGGTCACCACCGACGCCCACGGCGGCGAGAAGGCGAAGTTCCGGAGAACGCTCCAGACGCTCAGCATCCCGAGCCCCTCCGACACCCCCCAGCCGATGCCCATGAGGAGCTGCCAGCCCCACCGCCGTTCTCGCCCGTGGGTGAGCGTGCCCTTTGGCCACACCACCCAATAGGCCAGCACCACGACGCTCAGCGACAGGATGGTCCACAGCTGCCAGTCCCTGGCCGAGGCGTTTCCCCCAGCGATCGCCGGTGTCCGGTAGATGCGGAACATCGCCCCACTGATGATGGCCATCACCCAGCAGCCCAGGAAGTAGTACCCGGCCCGCCGCCACGCGGCGGCGGGGTCGTAGAGGTCGGGCTCAGCCACCCGATGGCGCGACGCTGGCATTGTCCACGGTCCCCCTGGTCGCGGCGTGGCCCGCGAGGCTAGTTCTCTCCGTCGGCTCGACATCCGTGCCGTACCATCAGCGGTCATGGACTTCGATCTGCCGCCTGACGACGATCCCCGCCGGGTCGAGGTTCGTCGATGGCTCGGCGACCACCCCAGCCCGACGGGCCGCCAGCTGGCCGAGGCCGGATATGTGGCACCCCACTGGTCCAAGCCGTACGGCCTCGACGCCGACGCCATCCACCAGCTCATCATCGATGACGAGCTCAGCGCCGCCGGCGTGGCGCGACCCCAGAACATGATCGGCATCGGCTGGGCCGGTCCCACCCTGCTCCACGCCGGAACTGCCGAGCAGAAGGAGCGCTACCTCATGCCGCTCCTGGCCGGCGAGGAGATCTGGTGCCAGCTCTTCTCCGAACCCGACGCCGGCAGCGATCTGGCCGCGCTGGGGACGAGAGCGGTCAGCGACGGCGACGAGTTCGTGGTGAACGGCCAGAAGATCTGGACGTCGATGGGCCACATCGCCAAGTTCGGCATCCTCATCGCCCGGACCGATCCCGATGCGCCCAAGCACGAGGGGATCAGCTACTTCATCTGCCCGATGGACGCTCCCGGCATCGAGGTGCGGCCAATCATCGAGATGACCGGCGTCCACCTCTTCAACGAAGTGTTCTTCGACGACGTGAGGATCCCGGCCGACAACCTGGTCGGTGAGCTCCACCGAGGCTGGTCGCTGGCCAAGGTGACCTTGGGGAACGAGCGGGTGTCGCTCAGCGGGGGTGGCGCCCTGTGGGGGATGGGTCCGAGCTACCCCGACCTGCTTCGCCTCATCCACAAGCAGGGCGGCATCGACGATCCCCACCAGCGTCAACGTGCTGCCGACCTGTGGTGTGAGGCCGAGATACTCCGCCTCATCCGTCTGCGCACCGTCACCGCGGCGGTGCGTGGCGAGCCTCCCGGGCCCGAAGCGTCGATCCGCAAGCTGCTGGCCGATGAGCACGGCCAACGCATCATGGCCTTCGCCAAGGACCTGGCCGGCGCCGGCGGCATGCTGGCCACCCACGGCCCGCTCGGAAGCGACGGCGCCATGTGGCACCACGGCTATCTCTTCGCCCCGGCTCTCACCGTGGGCGGAGGTACCACCCAGGTGCAGCGCAACATCGTGGCCGAGCGAGTGCTGGGTCTGCCCCACGATCTCGACGCCACGTCCGGGATGTCGTGGGCTGCGGCCCGGGCAAGGGTGGAGCGGTGACGGGCCTCGGCCAGCCACATTGGGACGGCACGCCGGGTCGCATGGAGGTCTGGTACGCCACCGGCACCGACAACGCCACCGGTGCCGGCTGGTGGTTCCATGCCGAGACGGTCGCCTCCGTCGATGGATCAGAAGCGGTGGGGCACGGCTGGATCAGTCTGTTCCCACCCGATGGAGCCGGCGAGCCGTCCACGGCGCGATGGGGACGCGCTCCGCTGGAGCGCGGCCGCGCCGGCCAGGAAGGCGACACCTGGTGGCGCGCCGGTGGTGTGGCCGTCGAGGGCACCGCGACCGGATGTCGCCTGGTCGGCGACGCCGACGGGGCCTCGATCGACGTGACGCTCACCGACGACTCCGCCCCGATCTGGACCTACTCCCGCGCCGCCTGGGACCGCCACCTGCTGCCCGGCTGCCAGTTCGTGCCGCTGCCAGCCGCCACCGGGTCAGGCAAGATCGTGGTCGGCGACCGCGCTCTCGACGTCGACGGGCCGGCCAACCTGGCCCGCATCTACGGGCACGGCAACGCCCAGCGCTGGGGTTGGCTGCACGCCGACCTCGGCGGTGGCGACGTGCTCGAGGTCGTCGCCGCCACCGCCCGCCGGCCCGGTCTCCGCAAGGTGCCACCGCTCGCCGCCGTGCAGCTCCGGGTCGACGGCGAGGACTGGCCGTCCAGCCCGCTCAAGGTCCTCCCGCGCTTCCGCACGTCACTGGCGCTCCCGACGTGGACGGTGCGGGGCACCAGCGCCGGGCGCCGCATCGACATCGCGGTGACGCAGCTGCCCGAGCGGTGCGTCGCCCTCGACTATGCCGACCCCGACGGAGCGCCGGCCGTGTGCACCAACACCGAGCGCGCCGACATCGAGATCCGCCTCGAGAAGAAGGACGCCGGCTCCTGGGCTACCGAGCGCACCTGGTCGCTTGCTGGGACAGGCCACGCCGAGGTCGGCCTGCGCCCGTGAATGAGAGGATGGCTGCCGTGATCGAGACCTACGACCCCCGCACCAACGAGCTCATCGGCACCGTGCCGGACATGGGGCCCGAGGAGGTAGCGACCGCCATCGACCGGGCTCGGGGCGCGTTCGCCTGGTGGAGCCGTCTCAGCTTCGCCGAGCGGGCCGAGCACCTGCTCGCCGTCCGCGATCGCATGCTCGACCGCCTCGACGACATCGTCGACGTCATCGTCCGCGAGACGGGACGGCCCGAAGCCGAAGTGGTGGCCTCGGAGATCCTTCCCAGCTGCGAGCTGATCGCCTACTACGCCAAGCACGGCGAGGAGTTCCTCACCGATCGCAAGGTGGCGCCGGGGATGCTCCTGCACAAGAAGGCGATGATCCGCTACGAACCTCTCGGCGTCGTCGGTGTGATCAGCCCGTGGAACTACCCGTTCATCCTGGCCTTCAGCCCGGTGGTGACCGCCCTGTTCGCCGGCAACACCGTCGTTCTCAAGCCGTCGGAGGTCACGCCCCTCGTCGGGCTCGAGATCGGCAAGCTGTTCGACGCCGCCGGTGTGTTCCCCGACATCGTCGGCGTCGTGACCGGAGCCGGAGGCACCGGCGAAGCGCTCGTGCGGGGCGGTGTGCAGAAGATCGCCTTCACCGGTTCGAGCCGAACCGGTACCCGGGTGATGCAGGCGGCAGCCGAGTCGTTGACGCCAGTGCTGCTCGAGCTCGGCGGCAAGGACCCGATGATCGTGCTCGACGACGCCGACGTCGAGCGCGCGGCCAGCGGCGCGGTGTGGGGATCGTTCTTCAACAACGGGCAGACGTGCATGGCGGTGGAGCGCGTCTACGTCGCCGACGCCGTCTACGACGAGTTCGTGGCCAAGGTCACCGCCAAGGCGACCGCCGTCCGCCAGGGACATGGTGGTGCCATCGACATCGGTTCGATGACCTTCCCTCACCAGCTCGACGTGGTCGAGGACCACGTGGCCGACGCGGTGGCCAAGGGGGCCAACGTGGTGGCGGGCGGGCAGCGAACACCGGGAGAGACCGGGCTGTTCTACGAACCCACCGTGCTCGTCGACGTCGACCACAGCATGAAGATCATGACCGACGAGACGTTCGGCCCCGTGCTCCCCATCATGCGCGTGCACTCCGATGACGAGGCGCTCAAGCTGGCCAACGACAGCCGCTACGGGCTGAACAGCTCGGTGTGGACCACGTCCCCGGAGCGGGCCGACCGCTTCGTGGCCGAGATCGAGGCCGGCAACATCTGTGTCAACGACTGCATCGTCAACTACGCGGTCGCCTCCCTGCCCTTCGGTGGCGTCAAGCAATCGGGGTTCGGCCGCGCCCACGGCGAACAGGGCCTCCGGGAGTTCACGGTCCAGAAGGCCGTGCTCACCGACCGTGGAGGGCTCAAGCGCGAGCCGACCTGGTATCCCACACCCCGCGGCAGCGCGACGGTGCTTTCGATGGTGGCCCGTCTGCGCTACCGACGGGGCGTCACCAACAAGCTGAAGTCCCTCATCGGCCGCTGACGGCCCACCCGTGCTGGCGAGCCGACCCGTCAGGCGGGAGTGACCACGAAGCTGGAGGCGCTGGTCAGCGCGGCCTCGGCCTCGTCCACGATCATGCCCACGAGCTCGGCGGCCCCGATGAGCTCGTCGATGGCGCCCACGCCCTGACCGGCCGGGTAGCACTCGAGATCGGGATCGACGGGTGTGGCGATGTCGCCCCCGAGGTGCAGGGCACCGTCGACGATGGATTGGAGCATCTGGTCGGGGAAGGGCTGCAGCTCGGCCTCACCTCGCTCGTAGCGGCCGACGTACTCGCTGCGGACTACGCGCATGGGCTTGCCGCTGTAGGCCCGGGAGACGACGGTCCCGTCCTCGGCGGTCGCCAGCAGCTTCTCCTTGTAGCCGTCGACGGTGCGGGCCTCAGGGGTGGCAATGAACCGGGTGCCGATCCACACGCCGGCGGCTCCGAGGCTGAGGGCTGCGGCGAGGCCCCGGCCGTCGACGATGCCGCCGGCGGCGACCACCGGAACGCGGCCGTCTACGGCATCGACGATCTGGGGAACGAGCGGCATGGTGGCGACGAGACCGGTATGACCGCCGGCCTCGGTGCCCTGGGCGATGACGAGGTCGCACCCGGCCTCGATCGAGGCCAGGGCGTGACGGACCTTGCCGCACATGTTGGCGACCAGCACGCCATTGTCGTGACAGAGCTCGACCACGTCGCGGGGTACACCAAGACCGGCCACGAACAGCCGAGCACCGCCCCTGATGACCCGCTCCACCAACGGGCCCATCTCGCCGGGCATGGCGGTCAGCAGGTCGACACCGAACGGGCCGTCGGTGAGCTTGCGGACCTCGGCCATCTCCTCGTCCATCTGGTCGGGCGTCATCGGCGCGGCACCGAGGGTGCCGATGCCCCCGCCTTCGGTCACCGCGGCGACGACGCGGTGGTAGGAGACGCCACCCATTCCGGCCAGCATCACCGGATGGTCCATGTCGAACATGTCGCAGAGCTGAGTACGGAGCATGGCCCGATCGTAGCCGCTTACTGATTCTCCAGTCAGCAAGCGCGTAGACTGTGACGATGGCTCGCACAACCACCGCTGACACCCCGCGCCGCCGTGCCGTGACCGACGCCGAAAAGGCGGCCCGCCGGGTCCAGATCCTCGACGCGGCCAAGTCCGTCTTCGCCACTTCGGGGTTCCACGACACCACGGTGGCCGACGTCGCCGGGGCCGCCGGCCTCTCCTACGGCTCGATCTACTGGTACTTCGACTCCAAGGACGCGCTGTTCCACGCCGTGCTCGAGACCGAGGCGGCCCGGCTGGCCGAGGCGGTGGTGGAAGCCCTCGATCTCGAGCCCACCGTCGAGGACCCGCTCCGCCCCTTCACCGAGGCGGTGCGGGTGACGCTTGACCACTTCGAGGACGATCCCGACAGCGCCCGGCTGCTCTTCCGGGACGCCGTGGCCCTCGGGGGCGAGTTCGAGGCCCACGTCGGTCGGATCTACGAGCGGTTCATCCGTCGCACCGAGGACACCCTCGCCCAGGCCGCCGAGGCCGGAGGGGTGCGGTCGGTGTCTCTGCGGCTGGCCGCGGTCTCGGTCAGCTCCCTGGTGATGCAGCTGGTGTCACGCCGGCTGGTGACCGACGATGGCATGACCACCGACGAGGCCGCCGCCGGCCTCGTCGACCTGTGCGTCAACGGCCTTCGCCCCGCTCGCTGAGCGGATCCGGCGGCCGAGGCCCTCACCGAGACGGAACCACAACGGGTAGGTGGCGAACACCAACGCGCCCGTGAGGTGGGTGGCGAGTGGCGGTCGCCGGTACTCGAAGTGGGTGACCCCGCTGTTGATCATCCAGTCCCGACCGCTGGCCGAGCCCATCATCTTCCACATCCACGCGATCCAACGCCGCTCGAGATAGAGGCTGATCGAGGTCACCAGGAACACGGCCACCGTCACGCGCCGGGCGGCATCGGCCGTCGTGTGGTCAGGACTCAACGCTCCGGCGGCGGCGCCGGCTCCGACCAGCAAGGGGGGATCGACGAGGAAGCTCATGCCGTGCCAGGATAGAGCAACTGACTGACGAATCAACAACGCCGCCGGTGCCCGTGAGGCCGGCGGTCCAGGGGGGTGTCGAGCGTCATGGGGGGATCGGTGCACACCGTGTGGGTCACGTCTCGGTCGGCCGCGATCGTGCTGGCACTGGCCGTGGTGTCGGCCGCGTGCACCTCGACTGCCTCCATCGACGTGTCGTCGGGTGCGGTCCACGCCGCCGCCAGCCAGGAGATGGCGGCGGGCGACCCCGGTGCGCCCACCGCCGCCGGCTCGACCGCGGCTGACACGGCAGCCGGGGGCATCGCTGCGGGCGGGGACTCCGCCCGCGCCGCGACGGACCCAGGCGCCGCTGAACCGGGCGGCTTGCTTCCCACCGACGGGTCGGAGGGGACGCCACCGCCGGCGTCGGTCGAGCCGATCAAGATCGGAACCGTCCAGCCCCTCCAGGGTGGCCAGCGTGACTTCGGGGTCCCCATCCTGCGCGCCACCCAGTCGTACATAGACGAGCTCAACGCCCGCGGCGGGATCCTCGGTCGACCGATCGAGCTCGTTGCCTACAACGCCTGCCTGCTGTGCCAGGACGAAGCCCTCCAGGCTGTCCGGCGGCTCGTCGAGCAGGACAACGTATTCGCCATCGTCAACACCTACGTGATGGTGGTGGCCTTCCAGTCGGTCATCCCCTATCTGGTCGAGCAGAACGTGCCCCTCATCCAGGGCGGCGCCGAGAACCAGACGAGCGACGCGCTGTCACCGGTGAACTTCGCCACTGCGCCCCCGGGACGCTTCTACCTCCGGTTGCTGCCCGAGATGGCCAAGCGCGAGGGGATCACCCGCGTGGCGTTCACCTATCTCGACGTCCCGTCGGAGGCCAACGGCATCCCGCTGTTGCGGGAGGAGTTCGAGCGACAGGGGATCGAGGTGGTGGCCGAGGAGCCCATCGGCGCCGCCGAGGACGCCGTCACCAACATGGATGCCGCCATCACCCGGATGCGTGCCGCCGGCGCCAACGGGGTGATGGCCACCAATCCGGTGCTGGTCATCTACGGGCGGCTCGGCGCCGACCGGCAGAACTGGCAGGTACCGTGGATCGGGCCGGCGGCGTGGAGCCGCCTGGTCGAGGACTCGTGCGGCTCGACCTGCGACGAGTTCGTCCTCACCGACACCGCCGGGCTCAGCTGGATCGAACGGGACACCCCCCAGATGCGCCAGTACGTCGACGTGCTGGCCCGCCGCTATCCCGGCGGCGAGCTCACGGGCCACACCCTCGCCGCCTGGGTGGGCATGCAGCTCCTGGTCGAGGTGCTCAACCGCACCGGTGTCGACGACCGGGCCGCCTTCCTGGCCGAGATGAACCGGGTGACCAACCTCGATCTCGGCACCACCAGCCTGCTCACCTTCAACCCCGACCGTCACCTGGGTGGATCAGCCACCGTCCTGCTGAAGCTGGTCGACGGCAAGTACGTCAAGGCCGCCGGCCCGCTCAGCTATGGCGAGGCCGAGCTGTGATCATCGTCCAGGAGGCCATCCTCGGAGCCGCGCTGGGTGCGGTGTTCGCCCTCCTCGGAGCGGGCATCGTCCTGGTCTACCGGGCCACGGGCGTCCTCAACTTCGCCCACGCCTCGATGGCCATGGCCGCCGGGTTCGTGAACTTCGAGCTCATCGAGCGCTTCGACGCCATGCCGGTCGGGGTGGCGGCGGTGATCTCGGTGCTGTTCGGCGCGGCGTTGGGGGTGGTGCTGCACCGCGCCGTGTTCATCCGGTTGGAAGGGGCGTCGGCGGTCACCAAGGTGATCGTGTCCATCGGCGTGGCCGGCATCCTCCAGGGGATCGTCGGATGGGTGTTCACCCATCTCGGGACGCCGACCACGTTCGGGCGATCGCTGTTTCCCGTGAGCGACGGCGTCAGCGTCGCGGGGGCCGTCGTGCCCTGGCAGCGGGTGGCGGTGATCGTGATGGCCGCCGGCGCAACAGCCGGTCTGGCGCTCCTGGTCAGCCGGACCGAGCTGGGCATCCGGATCCGCGCCCTGGCCCAGAACCCGATGGCCGCCCGCCTGGCCGGCATCGACGACCGGCGCGTTCGTGACCTGGTGTGGGGGTTGAGCGGAGCCAGCGCCGCACTCGTCGGTGTGCTCCAGATGCCGTTCGGCGTCGTCTCGACCCTCACCTTCCAGGGGTTCCAGCTCAAGGCCTTCGCCGCCGCGCTGCTCGGCGGGTTCGCCTCACTGCCCGCCACCCTCATCGGTGGGCTCGGCCTGGGTGTGGTGGGCGAGATCGTGGCCGGGCTCCCCGACCCCATCGGTGGGTTCGCACCGGCGATCGCTCCGCTGCTGGTCCTGGTGCTCCTCCTCATGCGGGTCGAGCGGTTCTTCGTCTCCGACCTCGAGGCCAAGGCAGTCGAGGGCGATGGCCGGGTCATCGGCCGCGGCCTTCGCGATCCCATCATCGGAACGCCGAGAACGTGGTGGGCAGGTGCGGCCGCGGTGGCGGTGGCCACCCTGGCCCTGTCGGGCTTCTGGACCTTCGTCACCACCCGCACCGTCATCTACGCGCTGCTGGCACTGTCGCTGGTCGTCCTCACCGGCTGGAGCGGCCAGGTCTCGCTCATGCCCGGAACGTTCGCCGGGGTCGGCGCCTCTCTCACCTGGGTGCTCGCCACCACCCTCGGTCTCCCGATGGTGCTGGTCATCCCGCTGGCCGGCCTGGCCACCATCCCGGTCTGCGCGGTAGTGGCTGTGGCGGCGCTGAGACTCCGTCCGCTGTACCTCGCGGTGGGCACCCTGGCGCTCGCCGCCCTCTTCGAGGAGACGCTGTTCGTCTCGTCCTGGTTCGCCAACGAGGGTCGAGCCCTCCTGGTCCCCCGACCCGAGGCCATCGCCGGCGACCGGATCTTCGCCGCGGTGGTGATGCTCACCGCCGGGGCGTGCTTCGCCTTCGTCGCCGGACTGGCCCGCACCCGGACCGGCCGGGCCCTGCGCTCGGTCCGCGACAACCCGGCCGCGGCGGCCGCCGCCGGCCTCAACCCGGTGAAGTACCGCCTCGTCGCCTTCGTCCTGTCGGCGTTCCTGGCCGGCATCTCGGGTTCACTCCTGGCCTACCTGCTGGGAACGTTCTCCACCGAGCTGTTCTCCTTCCTCGTGCTGTCGCTCACCGCCTTCGGGATCGCCGCCGTCGGCGGCCTCAGCTCGCCCCTCGGAGCGGTCATCGGCGCCTTCCTCCTGGTGTGGCTCACCGAGGTGTTCCGCACCTCCGGTTCGATCAATGACCTCACGTCGGTGGGTGTCGGCGTGGGCATCGTGGTGGTGATGACCACCAGTCCCGACGGCCTGGCCGGACTCGCTGCCCGCCTCCGCGACCGGGGACGACGGCGCGACGACGTGGCCCTGGGTGAGCTCGAGTCCGCCTTCGAGTCCGCGTCCGAGTCGGCGGCCGCGTCCGCGTCCGACCTCGACCAGCGGCAGGACGAGGAGCCCGCCGGTGTCTGAGCTCGCTCCCATCCTCGAGATCACGGGTGTGACCGTGCGCTTCGGCGACTTCACCGCGTTGTCCGACGTGTCGATGACGGTTGAGCGGGGCGAGATCGTCGGGCTCATCGGTCCCAATGGCGCCGGCAAGTCCACGCTGCTCGACGTCATCTCGGGGTTCACCGAACCGTCGGGCGGCCAGGTTCGGTTCCGCGGGGAAGACGTGTCGGGCCGGTTGCCGTACCAGCGGGCGCAGGCAGGACTGGGCCGGTCGTTCCAGGATGCCCGGCTGTACCCGACCATGACCGTGCGCGAGGTCCTGCGCACCGCCTTCCACGGCAGCCATCGCCACGGGATGTTCGTCGAGGGGTTCGGGGTCCGCGCCGCCCGCCGGGAGGAGGAGCGGATAGCGGCGGAGGCCGAGTCCCTGCTCGATCTGGTCGACCTCAGCCGCTATCTCGACCATCGGGTCGCCGAGCTCAGCTTCGGCACCACCCGGGCCGTCGAGCTGGCCTGGGTGGCCGCGCGCAAGCCTGAGCTGTTGCTGCTCGACGAGCCGGCATCGGGTCTCCAGCAGAGCGAGGTGAGCGTGCTCGGGTCGTTGATCCAGCGGATCCGGGGCGAGGCGGCGGTGATCGTGGTCGACCACGACGTACCGTTCGTCGGTGGCTTGGCCGGTCGCCTGGTGGCGCTCGATCTCGGGCGGGTGGTCACCACCGGGCCGGTCGACGCCGTGCTGTCCGACCGTGACGTGGTGCGGGCCTACCTGGGTGATGGCCGATACCTGGCGAGCCACCGATGAGGCGCATCACCATCTCCGTGCTCGTCGTCGGGCTGGCCGTCGCCGTCGGCGGCGGAGGCTCGGTCAACGCCGAGGTCACAGAGACCGACCAGCGCGGCACGCTGGGCCGGCTGGCGTACACGGCAACGGCGCAGGCCTCTCCGTACGAGGAGCTGCCGGGCCGGGGCGAGACCGCGCTCGGCCCACGGTTCTTCTCGAGCCGCTCGATCTCATATCAACCTCCCGCGGCCGGATATGGGCTGGCCGCCGCGGTCGACGTGGGCACGACCGAGGCGTTCACCGGTCCCATCGAGCCGCGGGTAGAAGTCGACAGCGAGACCCCCAGCCTTCCCGACGAGGACGAGGTGCGCGAAGGAACGTCGCGGTTCTTCGCCCGCACCACCGGGCTCACCACCGTGACCGAGAGCGAGGGCAGCTACGCATCGAGCGACGGGTTCGGTTCGGGGTCGGGCTGGTCCGCCGGCGGGGCCACGGCCGGGGCCGACGGCCTCATCGCCGACGCCCGCTCGGGGGCGACAGGGGTGTCGATCGGCCCGTTCAGCGCGGCGTCGGTCACCTCGTTCGCCTACGTGCAGCTGAGTCCCGGCCGCGAGCCGCTGGCCAGCGGCGGGGTCGACGTGAGCGAGGCCGAGCTCGCCGGCATCCCCGTGGTGGTGGGCGTCGGCGGTGTAGATGTCGACGAGTCCCGCATCCCCGCAGAACAGCTCGACGCGGCACGAGACCAGATCACCACCATGTTCAGCAGCAGCGAGTACTTCGAGCTGCGGGTCGCGGGCCCTGTGGTCGAGGAGCTCGAGGGTGGGCGTCGGGTGCGGACCGGAGGCCTCATCATCGGGTTCAGCAGCGGTGACGCCAACGGCAACTACTTCTTCCGGACCCGAGTCGCCGGCGCCACCGCAGAGGGGTTCCTGGGCGCCGATCTCGGGGAGTCGGCGCCCTTCCCGACTCCGACCGTCCCCGCCCCGGCGGAGCCACAGGCGCCGGTGACCCCCGAGGTGGCTCCAGCTCCGTCCACCCGGCCCCCGGCGGCGCCCGATCCGACCGAGACGGCTGACGACGCGCCCACCCTCGCTGCCGCCCCTGCCGTCGACTCACTCCGCCTGGCCGCTCCAACCATCACGCGGGCCACAGTTGATCTGCCCCGCGTGTGGCCGGGGGAGCCGTGGGCGCTGGCCTCGCTCATCGGTCTCGTCGCCGTCGGTCTGGTGACGGCGGCGGGTGTGGCCCCGTGGAGTGGCCGGGCCGCCCAGGTCTGGAACCGTCTCGCCGACGGGTATCTCCGCGGATGACGCGCCGGGTTGCACTCCTCGTCACCAGCATCGGCCTGCTGGTCGGAGCGGCCCTGATCGGCGCGGCCAGCCTGCCCGCCGGCACGCCGACCTTGGCGGCGGCTGTCGATACCGCCGACCGGCTCACCGCGCAGGTGGCGGTCGACGACGTGGAGGTGTTGGTGGTCAGCCGAGGCGCCAGGCTGGCGGCCCTGGTGGCCTGGAACAGCCCCAAGGGCTGGCTCACCGTCGAGCTCGACGAGACCGACCCCGATCCGGTGGCGGCATGGACCTCGACGGTCGGCGGGTCCGACATCCCTCCCCTCACCGCCGCCTACGGCCGCGGTGTTCCGGCCGGCGGAAAAGTCGAGGTGCGGTGGGGCGACGGCTCCACGTCGGTGGTGTCAGTGGCATCCGACGGAACGTGGTTGGCGGCGCGTGCTGGTCAGACGACCGCCGAAGCCGTCGTCATCGTCGACGGCGACGGCGAGGTGATCGTGACGGTGAACCAGCTGTGAGCAAAGATCCGCTGCTCGTCGTCGACTCGATCTCGGTGTCCTACGGCCGCGTCCAGGTGCTGGCCGACGTGTCCCTCACCGCGGCGCGCGGAGAGATCGTGGCCCTGTTGGGTACCAACGGCGCCGGCAAGAGCACCCTGTTGCGCGCCATCTCGGGTCTGGTGGCGCCCACCGACGGCAGCATCCACCTCGCCGGTGAGGCGATAGTCGGGAACCGCCCGCACCAGATCGTGGCCGCCGGTGTCGTGGCGGTGCCGGGCGGGCGGGCCACCTTTCCCGGTCTGACCGTCGCCGAGTCGATGGCGGTGGGGGCCACCCCGCTCCCGCGCCGCGAACGTGATCAGCGGATCGCCGAAGCCCTGGCCCGCTTTCCTGACCTCACCGGCCGGCTCGACCAGAAGGCGGGCAGCCTCTCGGGCGGGCAGCAGCAACAGCTCGCCGTGGCCCGCGCCCTCGTCACCCGTCCCAAGGTGCTGCTCGTCGACGAGCTGAGCCTCGGACTGGCCCCGATCGTGGTCGAGTCACTGCTCGAGGTCCTCGATGGGCTCCGCGACGACGGGCTCGCCGTGGTCGTCGTCGAGCAGCAGGTCGACCTCGCCCTGGCCTTCGCGGCTCGGGCCTACTTCCTCGAACGGGGGCGAGTCCGCTTCGACGGTCCGGCGTCGGAGCTCTCCGAACGGCGGGATCTGCTGCGGGCCGTGTTCTTGGCCGGAGCGAACGGGTGACCCAGCGGTCGCTGGCCGCCTTCATCAGCGCGTTGATCCCGACCGAGCACGGAGGCCCCGACCCCGACGACGCCGCCGCCCGACTCAGCTCCTATCTGAGCAAGGTCCCTCCCGTCATGCGGCGAGGTGTGCACGCCGGCACCGGCGGCGTCGACGCCCTCGCCCGGGTGACCAACCGAGGGCGGGGGCTGCGAGCGATCGATGTCGATCGGCGCCAGCGGGTGCTGGCCCGGGTGGCGGCCACGGCCACCGGCGCCGATGCCCTCGAAGGACTCAAGGGGGTGGTGATGCTGTGCGAGGGTGCCCATGGTCACGCCCCCGAGATGCGAGCGGCGGCCGCCGCCCACCCTCCGGCTCGTCCCGATCCGGAGCTGCGAATCTGCGCGTCGACCGTCTGGCCGTCGCGGTCGCGTGCCGACGTGGTCGTGGTGGGGTCCGGTGCCGGGGGTGCGATGGTCGCCCGCACGCTGGCCCGGCGAGGATGGGACGTGGCGGTGGTCGAAGAAGGCCGGCGGCACACCGTTGGGGAGTTCCGCACCGGGGAGCCGCTCGACCGGTTCGCCGACCTCTACCGCGACGGTGCACCGGCGATCGCACTGGGAGTGCCTCCGGTGGTCCTGCCCATCGGCCGCGGCGTCGGTGGGACCACACTGGTGAACTCCGGCACCTGCTACCGGACTCCGGTCGATGTTCTCCAGCGCTGGCACCGCGAGCTCGGCATCCCCTTCGCCGACCCTGAACGGTTCGGTCCCTACCTCGATGAGGTGTGGGAGACCATCGGGGTCGGACCGGTACCACTCGAGATCATGGGTCGCAACGGGCGAACGATGCTCGAGGGCGCCCACAAGCTGGGCTGGGCCGCCCACCCGCTGCAGCGGAACGCACCCGGCTGCGGCGGTTGCTGCCAGTGCGCCATCGGCTGCCCCCGCAACGCCAAGGCCGGGGTGCACCTCAACGCGCTGCCCCAGGCCTGCGATGCCGGTGCAACGATCGTCGCCGAGCTTCGGGTCAGCCGCGTCCTCCACCACCGCGGCCGGGCCACTGGTGTGCTGGCCCGTCGACCCGATGGCTCAGCCGTCATCATCGAATCGCCCACCGTCGTGGTGGCGTGCGGGGCGACCGAGAGCCCCACCTTGCTGCGCCGCAGTGGCCTCGGCCGCCACCGGGAGGTGGGCCGCAACCTCGCCCTGCACCCGGCGGTGGCGACCAGCGGTCGGTTCAGCCATGACATCACGGCATGGGAAGGGGTGCTCCAGTCGGCGGTGGTCGAGGAGTTCCACCAATCCCACCGCATCCTCATCGAGGCCACGTCGACACCGCCGGGCATGGGATCGATGGCCCTGCCCGGGTACGGCCGGGCGTTGCTGGGCGAGCTCGAGGCGTCGCACCACAACGTGACGCTGGGCGGGATGATCGGTGATGGCCCGTGGGGACGGGTGCACGGTCGCCGGCGGGGCAGCACCATCGTCAGCTATCGCCTTGCCGCCGACGGCGGTCAGCGGTTGCTCAAGGCCATCGAGGTGATGGGCCAGGTGCTGCTGGCCGCCGGCGCCACGGAGATCCTCACCGGCATCCCCGGTGCCGATCCGGCCCGCACCACAGGTGATCTCGCTGATCTCGTCGCCCGGACCGACCCGAGACGGCTGCACATCGCCGCCTTCCACCCCACCGGCACCCTGCGCATGGGTGCCGACGAGCAGACGTCGCCCGTCGATCAGCGGGGCCGGCTCCGGGGAGTGGACGGGGTGTGGGTCGCCGACGCCTGCGCCGTGCCCACCTGCCCCGATGTCAACCCTCAGGTCACGATCATGGCGCTGGCACTGGCCGTTGCCGACGAGCTGGTTGCCCAGTCCTGACCATCACACGATCCGGTAGGTCTGCACGGCATGGGCGACGAGGCGGCCGTCGGCGTCGGTCGCGGTGATCTCGGTGAAGATGAGCTCACGGGCCCGCCGGATGGTTCGCGCCGAGCAGAGCAGGTCACTGTGGCGGGCCGCCCCGACGTACTGCACCGACATCGACACCGTCGAGGCACGTGCTCCCTTGTTGAAGTCGTGGTTGGACCATGCGGCGAGGGCCCCGGTGGTGTCGAGCACCGATGCCACCACACCGCCGTGGTACACCACCCCGTCGTTGGTGAGATCCTCGCGAAACGGCAGCCTCATGGCGGCCTCGTCGGGCTCGTAGCGTTCGACCACGAGGCCCAGGCTCTTGATGAACGGCGTGGACGGCATGATGTCGGCCAGGGCCTGGCGGCGTTCGGACTGCTGGTCGTCGGTGAGCGGTGGGCGTTGTGTGGCAGCGGAGTCGGTCACGGGCCCATCGTGGCCCAGGCGCCGTCCCGGGCGAGAAATCCGCGGTGCCAGCGTCGGGGCGTGGCCAGCACCGCCCGGGGTTCGTCCTCGAACAGCCACCGGGCGAAGTTGCGACGCGTCCAGCCGGTCAGGCCTGCCACCCGCACCGCGGCCCGGGCGCCCTTGCGGTGCTCGAGGGCCCGGATCAACACCATGGACATGCGGTGGTCGGCGAACAGCTCGTCATGCACCGACCGGAGGTACGTCTCGGCGGCGCGGTGAGGCTCGAGCGCCCCGGCTTCGGTGACGGCGCCGGCAGCAAGCCGCGCCGTGACCAGCGCCTGCCCGATTCCCTCGCCCGTCATGGGGTCGACCGCCGCTGCGGCATCGCCGATGAACAACACCCGACCGTCGAGCGCATCGAGGGTGACCTTGTCGATTCGGGCCGGGATGGGCCACGCTGAGTGGCGACCCTCGAGCTGGGCAACGGGGCCGAGAGCTCGCCTGATGTGAGGACGCTCGACCAGGTCCAGCCACAACGGACCCATGTCGCCGATGTCGACGCGGCCGCCTCGATGCACGCCGTAGCCGATGTTGGCCCGGCCACCAGGCAAGGGGAACGACCAGAAGTACCCAGGCACGAGGTCCGCCTCGAACCAGATGTGCATGACCTCGGCCGCGCTCCCGGTGACGCTCGACACGTACTGGCGGAACGCGTGCCACTCGCCGCGGTAGCCCGGCGGGTGAGGCACGCCGACCATCTTGCGCACCGGTGACCACGCCCCGTCGGCGGCGATCAGGTAGCGGGTTCGCACCTCGCCGATCCCGGTGACGTCGACGCGGAGGTGGTCGTCCTCGGAGGCGACGCCACCGATCGCGTGACCGTCAGCCACCTTGGCGCCGGCGGCCCGGGCGATGTCCACCAGCGCGGCGTCGAGCTCGAGACGCGGCGCAGTGACGGCGTAGGTGCCCCGGTTGCGAGGAAGGGCAAGGCTGATCGAGCGACCCGACGGTGACGTGAGGACGCAGTCGTCGACCGGCTGCCATCCCGGCACCGAGTCGGGCTGGAAGCCCAGAGCCTCCATCTCACGCAGCGCCAGCGCCGTGAGCCCGTCGCCGCAGCACTTGTCGCGCGGGAAGGTGGCCTTGTCGGCGACGAGGACGTCGCGCCCCGATCGCGCCAGGTGGGTGGCGGCGGCGGCACCGGCCGGTCCGGCCCCCACCACGACGACGTCGACGCTGGATGGCGACAGGATCACCTCACGCCACCTTGAGCACCTCGTCGAAGGCGTCGCGCAGGCACTTGACGAACAGACCGGTGTCGGTGACTGCCGCGGGGTCCATGTTCACTCCGATGTGGAGATCCTCGAGGAACGACACCAGCGTGACGTTGATGGCGGCCCCGGCCAGCGGGCCGAAGGGGATGAGGGCCTCGAGCTGGGCGCCACCGAGGAACACGGGGACGGGGATGCCAGGAACGTTCGACGTGGTGAAGTCGATGCCGCGCAGCATGCCGCCGAACACCTCGGTGACGAACGACGTGGGGAAGCGGTTGAGCAGGTCGGCGATGGGACCCGACAGCTTGAGCGCCGGTTCGGCCCGCTGGGCCAGGACCAGCTCACGGATGGCAGCCATGTGCTTGATCGGATCGGCGATGTCGATGGGCACCGCGAAGCGGGCCGGCACGAACTGGTTGCCGGCCATGCCACTGGTCTCGTCGTCGCGGACGTTGATGGGCATGTTCATCCGCAGCTCGGCCGCGTCGGTACCTTGCGCCTCGTGGTAGCGGCGCAGGCCACCGGCCACCGCGGCCACGAACGCGTCGTTGAGCTTGCCGCCCGAGGCCCTGCCCGCGGCCTTCAGGTCAGCGAGCGGGACCACGAGGTTGTCGAACCGGACGCTGAGCGAACGGTCGGTCATGATCGGGCTCATCGGCGCGCTGTAGGGGGTCAGCATCCGCGCCGTCGAGCGGACCATGTCGACCAGGCCCTCCGCCGCGCCCCGAGGATCGGATGCGGCGGCCGGGAGACGCCCCGCCGTCCGGCGCAGCCGGTAGACCTGACGACGCAGCTCGTGGGTACCGGCGTCGACCATGCGCTGGGCGAACGACCATTCGTCGGGCTCAGGCGCCCGCGGCATGGGGCCAAGCGCATCGGGATCGGGTTCGCGCTCTAGGTCCACGAGATGCATGGCGATCTGCATGCCTCCGACCCCGTCGGTGATGGCATGGTGGATCTTCTGGATGACGGCGGCCTTGCCGTCGGCGAGCTCCTCGACGACGACGAACTCCCACAGCGGGCGCGCCCGGTCGAATCCCTGCATGGCCAGGGGCTCGGCCAGGTGAAGCAGATCGCCGAGGGTTCCGTCACCGGGAGACTTCACGAACCGCAGGTGGTAGGAGAGGTCGAAGTTGGGGTCGACCGCCCACCGGGGCGGCGCCACCGAGTAAGGCGACGACACCACCCGTTGCCGCATGCGCGGTACCAGTCGGGTACCCCGCTCTACGCGCTCGACGAGCCGGTGGCGATCCGGTGCCCGGTCGAGCAACGCCACCGCGGTGATGGTGGACCGCAACAACGGGTCCTTCTCGATGTTCCACATCAGGGCATCGCTGCCGCTCATGCGGTGCTCGTAGGTCAGGGCATCAGCCATTGGGTGCTCCTCGCCGGCCGCCGGGCGGCACCATCATGCCCGACGTTGACGATCCGGGGCCCGATCGGCACGCTGTTGGCATGCCTCGAGCACTGTGGAACGGCGCCATCAGCTTCGGATTGGTGAACATCCCCGTGAAGCTGTTTCCGGCCGTGTCGTCGAAGACGGTCCGGTTCAACCAGATCGATCGCGTCACCGGTACCCGCGTGCGCATGAAGCGGGTGGCCGAAGGCGACGACGGCGAGCGCGAGGTCCCGCACACCGAGATCGTCAAGGGCTATGAGGTCTCGCCCGGAAGCTGGGTCACCATCGAGAGCGCCGAGCTCGAGGCCCTCGACCCCAAGGCCAGCCGGTCAGTCGACATCTCGGCGTTCGTGGACCTCGACCAGATCGATCCCGTGTTCTTCGCCAACGCGTACCAGGTGGCACCGGCCCCCGGAGCCGCCAAGGCCTACATGCTGCTGGTGGAAGCGATGGAGGAGGCAAACAAGGTGGGCATCGCGCGCTTCGTGATGCGCTCCAAGCAGTACCTTGCCGCCATCCGCCCGAAGGACGGCCGGCTGCTGATGTCCACCATGTACTACGCCGACGAGATCGTCGAGCCGGTGCTCCCCGAATACCACGAGCTCGACGGCGTGGAGGTCACGGACAAGGAGCGGGAGATGGCGGCACAGCTCATCGCCAACCTGGCCACCGACTTCGAGGCCGAGGAGCACACCGACACCTATCGGGAGAAGGTGCTGGAGCTCATCGACGAGAAGGCGGCCGGTCGCACCATCGTCCGCGCCGACACCCCCGAGGAGACGTCGGTGGTGGATCTCATGGCCGCTCTCGAGGCCAGCGTTGCCGAGGCCAAGGCCGCTCGGGCCGAGAGCCGGAAGTCGGCTTGACCGACACCCAGGTGACCGTCGACGGGCGTGTCATCCGGTTGCGCAACCTCGAGAAGGTCCTCTACCCCGAGGCCCACTTCACCAAGGGTGAGGTGGTGGCCTACTACGCCAAGGTCGCCGACGTGATGCTGCCCCACCTCGCCGGTCGACCCCTCACGATGCACCGCTTCCCCGACGGCGTCGAGGCCGGGTCCTTCTTCGAGAAGAACATCCCGGCCCACGCTCCCGACTGGATCGACTCGGTGCGGCTGGGGCGAACCACTCACGCCGTGCTGGGCGAGCGGGCCGGCATCGTGTGGGCGGCCACCATGGCTGCCCTCGAGCTGCACGTCCCCATGGGAACCGCCGCCGCACCCGACGTGCCGACCTCGGTGGTGTTCGATCTCGACCCCGGGCCCGGTGTCGACGTGGTGGGCTGTGCCCGGCTCGCCCTCGACATCCGCGCACTGCTCGAACACGTGGGTCTGGAGTGCTGGGCCAAGACATCGGGTTCGAAGGGGATGCAGGTGTACCTGCCGCTCAACAGCGACGTGACCTATGACGACACCACGCCGTTCGCCCACGGTGTCGCCAAGCTCTTGGAGAAGCAGCAGCCCGACTTCGTGACCAGCGTCATGGCCAGGAACCAGCGCCACGGCAAGGTGTTCGTCGACTGGAGTCAGAACACCACCCACAAGACCACCGTGTGCGTCTACTCACTCCGACCCCGCGCCCGCCCGACGGTGTCCACACCGCTCACGTGGGAGGAGGTGGCCGCCGCCGTCGGTGCCGGCGATGCCGAGCGCCTCTCGTTCGAGGCCGGCGACGTGCTCGACCGCGTCGAGCAGCTCGGCGATCTGTTCGGCCCCGTGCTCACCACCGAACAGGCGTTACCCGAGTTCGGGGCGTGATCCGCGGTCAGCGTCTCCGAGCCGCTTGGCGATCAGCTCGCGGCGGGCCTTGAGCTCGCGGTAGGTCATGGTGGCGTCGGCATCGGTGACGCCGAAGCTGGCCCGCACCCCCTCGAGATCGATCTTGCCGGGGTCGATGCCGTGCCCCAGATCGGCGGCGATCCGCTCGCCGTGGGTGACGGCCATGTGGGTAGCGATCCCGGCGATCTCGGCGAACAAGTCTAGATCGGGAGCGAGCGTGGCGATGGCACCGTCGAGGAACACGAGGTCCTTGACGAACAACATCAGCTCCTTGGGCATCCGCGCCCCGTAGGCCAACAGCTGCTTCAGCACCCCGTTGATCTCACTGACCAGCTGGTCGGGACTGAGCGTGGTGGGGTCGACCGGTGGCCGGTCGAGACCGAGGTCCACGATCAGCTCGTCGAGATCCGAATCAGGGGGAAGGGCGCCCAGCTCGGTGAGGGCGCGCAGCTGGCTACCGATGTCGTTGGTCGTTGCGCCTATGAGCAGCTGGAGGAACGCCAGCCGCTTGCGCTCATCCATCCGTCCGGTGATGCCGAAGTCCAGGAGCCCCGTTCGGCCGTCGGGAAGCACCAACAGGTTGCCGCCGTGCAGATCACCGTGGAACACGCCGTGGAGCATCGCCCCCTCGAGAAATGCGATCATCCCGACTCGGACGACCGCCTCGGTGTCGATCCCGGCGCCAGCCATTCCGACGACGTCATCGAAGGCGAAGCCCTCGAGCCGCTCCATGACCAGCACCCGGCGAGTCACCAGGTTGGGGTGGGGGCGGGGGATGACCCAGTCCCGCTGGTCGAGCTCGACCATGATGGCGGCGACGTCCAGCATGTTCTGCGCCTCGAGCCGGAAGTCGAGCTCTTCGCTGATGGTCTCGGCGAACAGCTCGACCAGGGCTGGTGGGTTGGCCAGTGCCGCCACCGGGATGCGCCCGACCAGATGCGGGGCCAACCAGGCCATCACGGCCAGGTCGGCACGGACCCGCTCGGCGACAGTGGGGCGCTGCACCTTGACCACCACCTTCTCGCCCGAGCGCAGCACGGCGGCATGCACCTGGGCGACGGAGGCGGCGGCGATGGGTGCGGGCGAGAACCACGCGAAGATCTCGTCGAGCGGCTTCCCGAGGTCGTCCTCGATGACCCGCACGACGTCGGCATAGGACTCGGGTGGGACCCGGTCGCGGCACAGCTTGAACTCGGCCACCAGCTCGGGCGGGAAGACGCCCTCGCCGCTGGAGAGGATCTGGCCGAGCTTGATGTAGGTGGGGCCCAGCGGGGTGAAGGCCTCCCGCAGGCGGCGGCTGAGCCCAGCCCGCGATGCCGGTTGACCCTTGCCGCGGTCCCGGAGCCTCCAGCCCACGAGAGCTCGACCGAGATGCCAGGCAACCGTGAGCACCCGGCCCCCCGGAGGCAGGCGCCCCACTCGGGTCAGCTCGGGGACCTGGGCCTGGGTGCGCCGGCGAAGCGCGTCGATCCCGATCGACCAGCTCAGGTCAGCGGCGTCGACGACCCACGGAGCGTCCTCGGTGAAGGCGTAGTGCTCGAGGTCGGCGGGCCGTGCGGACATCGGGCCATCTTGGCTGCACGCGGTGGGCGCTGCCATTCGCTGTGCGGTGGCTACCGTCGGGCGATGCCCGAGATGCTCGAAGTCGAGCAGCATCGCCTCGCCACCAGAGGTGATGGCGGCCCAGATCGGTGGATCGAGCCTCAGGGGTCGAAGGAGGCGAGCGCGTCGAGCGCGGGTGCGGCCAGATCGGGTCGGCAGACGAGGAGATCGGGCAGGTAGGGGTCGGCGCTGTTGTAGCTGAGGGCCGACCCATCGATCCGGCTCACGTGGAGTCCGGCGGCGGCGGCCACCGCCACCGGCGCGGCCGAGTCCCATTCGAACTGGCCACCGGAGTGGGCGTAGACGTCGGCCTCGTCGCGCAGGATGGCCATGGTCTTGGCACCGGCCGACCCCATCTCGACCAGGATTCCGCCTAGCGCGTCGCGCAGGTGCGTCGCCGCCGCCGGTGGTCGCGAGCGCGACACCACGAGCCGCGGCGGGCCGGTGTGGCGGGTCGTCGCCGGCGGGGAATCGGCGGTGGCGAGGACCTGGCCGAGCGCGGGGAGGGCGACGGCTCCGGCGGTGAGCCCGTGCCCGTCTCCGGCGGCAGCGCGCTCCCACAGCGCCACGTGCACCGCCCAGTCGGTGCGGGGTGGTTCTCCGAACTCGCGGGTGCCGTCGAGGGGATCCACGATCCAGACCCGGTCCGCTTCGAGGCGGGTGGAGTCGTCGGCGCCCTCCTCGGAGAGCACGGCATCGTCAGGACGGGAATCGGCCAGCGCGGCCATGATCAGCTCGTGGCTCCGGCGGTCACCCTCGTCTCCCAAGGCGTGGGCCAGCTCGGTGGCGCGCTCGCGCAGTGCGATCAGCAGCTCACCAGCCCGACGGGCGAGGTCGGCCGCCAGGGCGTGGTCGTCCGCTGTGGTCATGGCCACCGTCTAGCAGCGGGCGGATGGTGATCGTCGAGTCTGATCAGGCCGACGGGGTTCCGTGCGGCGAGCCCGCAGCTCCGTAGCACTCGTCGTGGTAGTGCTCGACGCGGTCCCAAACGCCCTGCCGGTAGACGTTGCAGATGACCTGCTGGCGCTTCTCCCGGGCCGCGAACTTCACCTGCTCGTCGCAGTGGACGCAGATGACCGAGCTGCCGGCGTCGACGTTGCGAACCACCGCTCGGCTCTTCCACGTCGGGGTGGCATGGCGACGCGTGGCCCGTGATGCCGTGTTCGTAGTGGTCACATCCACTACATCGGCCGGTTCCGGCCGAGATGTGAGCGACTCAGCCGCGGGTGAGTGGCTTGTAGCGGATTCGGTGCGGTGTTTCGGCCTCGGTTCCGAGCTCCCGGCGGCGCCAGTGCTCGTAATCGGACCAGTTGCCTTCGAACCAGCGGACGGCGCTGTCGCCCTCGAAGGCCAGGATGTGGGTGGCGACGCGGTCGATGAACCAGCGGTCGTGGCTGATGACGACCGCGCAGCCGGCGAAGTTCACGATGGCGTCCTCGAGGGCTCGCAGGGTGTCGACGTCGAGATCGTTTGTCGGCTCGTCGAGCAGCAACAGGTTGCCCGGCTCGCGCAGAACCTTCGCGAGCTGGACGCGGTTGCGCTCGCCGCCCGAGAGGTTGCCGACCGACTTCTGCTGGTCGGCCCCCTTGAAGTTGAACGACGCCACGTAGGCCCGGCCCCCGACGACGCGGTTGGCGAGCTTGAGCTCCTCGGCGCCGCCGGTGATCTCCTCGTAGACGGTGTGGTGGGCTTCGAGCTCGGCCCGGCTCTGGCTGACATAGGCGAGCTGCACGGAGTCCCCGATCTTCAACGAGCCGCCATCGGGTTGCTCCTCGCCGGCCAGCAGGCGGAACAGGGTGGTCTTGCCGGCTCCGTTGGGGCCGACGACACCGACGATGCCCGCGGGTGGTAGCGAGAAGGTGAGATCGTCGAACAACAGCTTGTCGTCGTAGGCCTTGGCCAGACCCTCGGCCTCGACGACGACGTCGCCGAGGCGGGGACCGGGAGGGATCCAGATCTCGAGCTTGTCCTGTCGCTGGGCGGCGGCCTCGGCCTCGTCGAGCAGCTCGTGGTAGGCCCGCAGGCGGGCCTTGCCCTTGGCCTGGCGAGCCTTGGGCGCCATCCGCACCCATTCGAGCTCGCGCTCGAGCGTGCGGCGCCGAGCGGAGTCGGACTTCTCCTGCTGCTGGAGGCGGTGCTGCTTCTGCTCGAGCCAGCCGGAGTAGTTGCCCTCGTAGGGGATGCCGCGACCCGACTCGAGCTCGAGGATCCAGCCGGCCACGTTGTCGAGGAAGTAGCGGTCGTGGGTGACGGCCACCACGGTGCCGGGGTACTCCTGGAGGAACCGCTCCAGCCAGGACACCGACTCGGCATCGAGGTGGTTGGTCGGCTCGTCCAGCAGCAGGAGATCGGGTCGGGACAGCAAGAGCCGGCACAGCGCGACGCGGCGTCGCTCGCCACCGCTGAGGTGGTCGACGGTGGCGTCGCCGGGTGGGCAGCGAAGGGCGTCCATGGCGATGTCAACTGTCCGCTCGAGGTTCCAGGCGCTCTTGGCGTCGATCCGGTCCTGGAGCTTGCCCTGCTCCTCGAGCAGGGCGTCCATGTCGGCATCGGGGTCACCGAAGGCCCCGCAGACCTCGTTGTAGCGGTCGATGAGGGCCTTGGTCTCGGCCACGCCGAGCATCACGTTGCCGACCACGTCGAGAGTCGGGTCCAGCTCGGGTTCCTGGGGGAGGTAGCCGCGGGTGAAACCCGGTGTGAGACGGGCCTGACCGTGGTAGCCGTCGTCCTCCCCGGCCATGATGCCCAGGAGGCTCGACTTGCCGGCGCCGTTGGCACCGAGCACGCCGATCTTCGCCCCGGGGTAGAAGCTCAGTGAGATGTCCTCGAGCACCACCCGGTCGGGCGGGTGCACTCGGGACACCTTCTGCATGGTGAAGATGAACTCTGCGGCCATCGTGGTGCGAACCTATACGGTTCCGGCAGCAACCGACGGGGGAGGGCACATGCCGCCAGGACGGCCGAACATCCTGCTGCTGGTCTCGGATCAGGAGCGCCAGCGAGGCTGGATCCCCGATGGGTTCGAGCTACCGAACCGGCAGCGGCTGATCGACGAGGGGATCGAGCTCACCAACCACTACACGCACTCGTCACCTTGCTCTCCCTCGCGGGCCACCCTGATGACGGGGATGCACGTTCCCCAGCACGGTGTGCCCGACAACGTCATCCACCCGCACCACTCCGAGCTGTCGCCTGGCGTGCCCACCATCGGGTCGACCATGCGAGCCGCCGGCTACCGCTCGTCCTACATCGGAAAGTGGCACCTGGCCCACGGCGCTCACCCCGACATGGAGGCCTACGGCTACAGCGACTGGGACGGCAACGACCTCCACTTCATGGGCTGGGCCGGCACCGGTGCCCACTTCGATCCGGTGATCGCGTCCAATGCCGCGTCGTGGCTCGACACCAACGTCACCGGTTCCGATCAGCCCTGGTTCCTCACCGTCGCCCTCGTCAACCCCCACGACATCGTGTGGTTCCCCATCGACCAACCCTGGTACCAGGACCGGAACCCCGACGAGGTCGCCTTCATCAAGTCGCTGCTGGAGGCGGCGGCGTGGAAGGAGGGTGACACCATTCCGCCCTACACCGCCGACTACCCCGAGATCGTCGACGAGCTGCCCGCCAGCTTCGAAGACGACCTGCTCGACAAGCCGGCGTGTCACCGCCAGTGGCGTTGGGATCAGCAGCACGGCGCGTGGGGGACGATCGATCCCGACGACCCGGCGCAGTGGCTGCGCAACCTCGACTACTACCTCGACCTGCACCGTCGCGGCGACGAGAACCTGGGGCTGATCCTCCACGCTCTCGACCGCAGCGGCGCGGCGGAGGACACCGTGGTCATCTTCACCTCCGACCACGGTGACATGGCCGGCTCGCACGGGCTCCGGTCCAAGGGGCCGTTCGTGTACGAGGAGATCATGAACGTCCCCCTGTACGTGCGGTGGCCCGGCGTCACCCAGCCCGGCTCGGTGTCGTCATCGCTGTCGAGCGCCGTCGACCTGTTCCGCACCATCTGCTCGATCGGCGGGGCCGAGGTTCCCGGCACCGTCCGCGGTGTCGATCAGTCGTCGGCGTTCGCTGATCCCGCCACCTCGGCCCGTGATCACGTGCTGTTCTGTCACGATTCCGCCCATCAGACGGTCGAGATGCACCACACCCGCTATGCCATCCGCGGCGTGTTCGACGGGCAGTACAAGTACGCCCACTACTACGGCGTGAAGGGCGGCAAGCCCACCGCCGACCTGGCCTGGCAGCCATCGGTGAAGCTGTACCCCCACGACGCCCGCTTCGAAGACCAGGAGCACGAGCTCTACGACCTCGACGCCGATCCTCACGAGATGGTCAACCTGGCCATGGACATGGGCCGACGCGACGAGCTGCGCAAGCGCTTCGCTGAGCTGCGAGCGCTCGAGGAAGCGGAGTTCGGTGACTGACGCGATCGCGGCAGTGGGAGGCGAGGCCCGCACCGTTCGCCCCGCGGTCTGGCCCCGGCTGGTGATCGGCAGCGTCGTTCTGGCGATGCTGGTGGGCATCGCCTACCTCTCGGGTCTCGACGATCTCGTCCGCGACACCGACGCCTTTCGCGACCGGGTCGACAGCTGGGGGATCTGGGGGCCGCTCGGGTTCCTGGCCATCTTCACCGGCCTGGTCGCGGTGGGCGTGCCCGGGCTGGTCTTCGTCATCGCCGCCATCGCCATCTGGAGCCAACCGGTGGCGTTCGTCCTGTGCTGGACCGGAGCGCTCACCTCGTCGGCTCCGGGCGTGCTGATGGGTCGCCACGTCGGGCGGGCCAGCCTCGAGCATCGCCTGCCTGACCGCTTCCACCGCTTCGACGCGCTCCTCCAGCGCTGGCCGCTGCCGGGCATCATCGTGCTGCGGATGTTCGTGTACCTCCACACCGCGGCCGACTGGTTGGTGGGCATGACCAGCATCCCGATGCGCACGGTGTGGCTGGGCACCGCCATCGGCATGGCAGTGCCCACGGCGTTCGTGGTCTTCGTCGGCCCCGAGGCGCTCGACGGAGCCCGCGGTCTCGTCGGCCGGGGCCCGTTCCCCGGCTTCTTCGCCCTCGTCGCCGTGGTCGGTGTGCTCATTGTTCGTCGATACCGCAGCCGTCAGGCGTAGGCCCTTGCCAGCCGGCCCCCGTGGCTGGCGCAGGTCCGGCTCAGAGGCGCGGCTGAGCGTAGGTGTGCACGTAGACCTGGCGTAGCCCGGGGCGGCGCCGGTCCAACACCGCGGCGACGGCCTTGGCGGTGTAGGTGGGTTCCAGCGCAAGGTCCCATGCTTCGGCGGCGAAGGCGGTGGCGGCATCGCCCTCGGCGCTGGGCACCCCGTAGCCCTTGCCCAAGAAGCGGGGTTCCACCAGCAGGCGGGTGGGCGCGCGCGACGGCGCGCCGGCCCGGCGGAGCAGGTGCTGGGTGCGGGCGCGGAGCTGGCCGATCCACACCCGGTTGGTCAGCGCGGCATCGGCCACCCGGACCGCCACCACGGTGCACGACGTCCAGCCGGCCAGGGCCAAACCGATCGAGAGTCCAACGGCCGTGCCACAGGTCGAGGCGGCCACCACCACCTCATGTGGTTGGTCGAGGTCGAGACGCTCGTGGTCCTCCACCAGCTCGAGGCCGGCGTTCACGTAGCCCAGCGTTCCGGTGGGCGACGAGCCTCCGGTCGGGACGAACAGCGGGTCCTCCGCCCGCCGGGCTACTCGTCGCCGGAGCTGCACGAGCGGGAACAGGTACGGGTTCTTCACCGGCGTCTCCGACGCTCCGAGCCGGCGGAAGTGGTCGGCCACCTCGCGCACGTGATCGGTCATGGGTTGGGGGAAGCGGACCACCTCCACGCCGACGCCGAGGCGAGCGGCATGGGTGGCGGTGGCCACCGCGAAGTGCGATCCGGTGGCGCCGGCGGTGATGACGGGGCCACCCCTCGCCACCGCCTGGCCCAGAAGTGGCTCGAGCTTGCGCACCTTGTTGCCGCCGTACACCGTCGAGGTGAAGTCGTCACGCTTGACCCACAGTCCGTCGTCGATCTGATCGAGCGGGGTCGGCAGGCCGTCAGCGACGCGGGGCCACGGGACCCGTTCCTCCAGACGGGGGAGCAGCTCGAGCAGCGGTCGCCGGTCCTCGGTCACGGAAGTCGATGGTGCCACGTGGGCATAACCTCTCCTGCCGTGGCTGATTCCAAACCGGGGATGGCGTCCACGCTGGGCCCCAACGCATGGCTCGTGGACGAGATGTACGAGCAGTACCTGGCCGATCCCACGTCGGTGAGCGAGAGCTGGCAGGAGTTCTTCTCTGACTACGAGCCCTCGCACGGCAGTGGCATCTCCGTGGCCGAGAGCGGAGGCGGCAACGGAGCCGCGCCGGCCAGGCTGGCATCTCCCGAGCCCGAGCCCGAGGCCGAGGCGGCGAGAGAGGCGAAGGCGGAGCCGACACCGAAGGCCGCTCAGGCGCCAACGCCGGCCACGGCGCCACCGCCGGCCACGGTCGAAGTCGAGCCCGCCGTCGAGTCACCGGAGCCGACGCCGCTCCGGGGCGCGGCCGCCGCCATCGTGAAGAACATGGAGGCGTCGCTCGGCGTCCCGACGGCCACCAGCGCCCGCCAGGTACCCGCCAAGCTGCTGGAGGTCAACCGCCGCGTCATCAACGGCTACCTGGCCCGGACCCGGGGGGGGAAGGTCAGCTTCACCCACCTCATCGGATACGCCGTGGTGCAGGCACTCAAGGCCATCCCGGCGCTCAACAGCACCTACGCCGTCGACGCCGACGGCAAGCCCACCGTCACCCGCCACCAGCGTGTGAACCTGGGATTGGCCGTCGACCTCGAGAAGAAGGACGGAACCCGGACCCTGATGGTGCCGGTGATCAAGGGCGCCGACCGTATGGACTTCGGAGAGTTCTGGAGCAGCTACGAGGAGGTCATCCGCAAGGTCCGAACCGGGAAGCTGGGCGCCGATGACTTCGCCGGCACGACGGTGACCCTCACCAACCCGGGCACCATCGGCACTGTCCACTCGGTCCCGCGGCTGATGCCGGGACAGGGCGCCATCATCGGGGTGGGCACCATCGACTACTCCGCCGAGTTCCAGGCCGCCGATCCCAACACGCTGGCCGAGCTCGGCGTCAGCAAGGTCATCACCCTCACGTCCACCTATGACCACCGCATCATCCAGGGCGCTGAATCGGGGATGTTCCTCAAGCAGGTGCACGCCCTGCTGCTCGGCGAGGACGGGTTCTACGACGAGATCTTCGGTGGGATCGGCGTGCCCTACGAACCAGTCCGGTGGCGACGAGACGTCAGCCCGATGGATTCCCAGCAGAGCCGGCTCGAGAAGCAGAACTCGGTTCACTCCGTCATCAACATCTTCCGGGTGCGCGGACATCTCATCGCCGATCTCGACCCGCTGCGATGGAAGGAGCCCGAGACCCACCACGAGCTCGACCCGGCGACCTACGGACTCACCATCTGGGATCTTGATCGCGAGTTCGTCACCGGCGGGCTGGCCGGCACCTCCAAGCTCGCCTTGCGCGACATCCTCAAGTTGTTGCGTGACGCCTACTGCCGCACCATCGGTGTCGAGTACATGCACATCCAGGAGGCCGACCAGAAGCGTTGGATCCAAGAGCACGTCGAGGGGGTGGGGTTCGAGCTCAGCCGCGACGAGCAGCGGCACGTCCTGGGTCGTCTCAACGCGGCCGAGGCCTTTGAGAAGTTCCTCGACACGAAGTACCTGGGCCACAAGCGCTTCGGTGTGGAGGGCGGCGAGAGTGCCATCGCTCTCATCGACGCCATCCTCGATGAGGCAGCGACGTCGGGCATCGAGCGGGCCGTGCTGGGCATGGCCCATCGGGGCCGGCTCAACGTGCTGGCCAACATCGTCGGCAAGTCGCACGGCCAGATCTTCCGGGAGTTCGAGGGCTACGTCGATCCGTCGACCATCCAGGGGTCGGGTGACGTCAAGTACCACCTCGGTGCCAAGGGCACGTTCGTCGGTCGATCGGGCCACGAGATGCCGGTGGAGCTCGCCGCCAATCCCAGCCACCTCGAAGCGGTCGACCCCGTCGTCGTCGGCATGACCAGGGCGATGCAGGACACCATCGACGTTCCTGAGGCGTTCAGCGTGCTGCCCCTGCTCATCCATGGCGACGCCGCCTTCGCCGGGCAGGGTGTGGTGGCCGAGACGCTGAACCTGTCGGCTCTACGCGGCTACCGGGTCGGGGGCACGGTGCACCTCGTCATCAACAACCAGGTCGGGTTCACCACCACGCCGGACTCGGCGCGCAGCTCGGTGTATCCCACCGATGTGGCGAAGATGGTTCAGGCACCGATCTTCCACGTGAACGGCGACGATCCCGAGGCGTGTGTGCGCGTGGCGCGTATGGCGTTCCAGTTCCGCCAGGCGTTCAAGAAGGACGTGGTGATCGACATGTGGTGCTACCGGCGCCATGGCCACAACGAGGGTGACGACCCCAGCTACACCCAGCCCCTCATGTACAAGCGCATCGAAGGGCGCCGGTCGGTGCGCAAGCTCTACACCGAGACCCTGGTGAAGCGAGGCGATCTCACGTTGGAGGAGGCCGAGCAGGCGCTCGACGACTTCAGGGCTCGCCTCCAAGAGGCGCTCGACGACACCCGCGCCTCAGCCCCCTCAGACGAGCCGAGCGACGCCGCTCCTCGGACGAGTGTCGGCCTCTTGCCGCGGGTCGAGACCGGAGTTGATCGATCGACCCTCGACGAGATCTTCGACACCCTGCTCACCGTTCCCCCCGATTTCGCCATCCATCCCAAGCTGGCCAAGCAGTTCGATGCCCGGCGCAAGCTCTACGAGGCTGGGGAGGTCGACTGGGCGCTGGCCGAGGCGCTGGCCTTCGGCTCTTTGGTCCTCGAGGGTACCGACATCCGCATGGCCGGCCAGGACTCCCGCCGAGGTACGTTCAGCCAGCGACACGCGACGGTTACCGACTTCGAGACCGGGGCCGAGCACACCATGCTCCAGCACCTCCGCCCCGAGCAGGGTCGCTTCCTCGTCTACGACTCGTTGTTGTCGGAGTACGCGGCGTTGGGGTTCGAGTACGGGTACTCGGTGGTCAACCAGGACACGCTCACCATCTGGGAGGCCCAGTTCGGTGACTTCGTCAATGGTGCACAGATCATCATCGACCAGTTCCTGTGTCCAGGCGAGGAGAAGTGGAACCAGACGTCGGGTCTCACCCTGTTGCTTCCCCACGGCTACGAAGGCCAGGGTCCTGAGCACAGCTCGGCGCGCATCGAACGGTTCCTGATCCTGTGTGCCGAGGACAACATCCAGGTGGCCAACTGCACCCAGGCGGCCAACTACTTCCACCTCCTGCGCCGGCAGATGCACCGCGAGGTGCGCAAGCCGCTCGTGGTGTTCACGCCGAAGTCGCTGCTGCGAGCCCGTCCCGCTCGGTCATCCATCGACGAGATGACGTCGGGATCGTTCCTCGAGGTCATCCGCGACAGCTCGGTGCCCGACCCGGGGGCGGTCCGACGGGTGGTGCTCGGGAGCGGGAAGGTCACCCAGGACTGCTTGGCCCGCCGGGACGAGGCCGGTTCTCCGGTAGCCGTGGTCCGCGTCGAACAGCTGTACCCGTGGCCGTTCACCTATGTCGAGGAGTCGGTGGCGACGTATCCGAACGCCACCGAGGTCGTCTGGGTCCAGGAGGAGCCCGAGAACATGGGACCGTGGACCTTTGTCAAGGGCAAGCTGTACGAGAGCTTCGAGGAGAGCCACGCCATTCGCCGGGTCAGCCGCGCCGAATCGTCGAGTCCGGCCACCGGCTCGGCGACGAAGCACAACATGGAGCAGAGCGACGTAGTGGAGCGGGCAGTGGTCGAGGGGATCTGAGGACCTGATTCTCAGCCGCCGACGAGATCGTGAGCCAGGGCGTGCCACATCTCGGTGCTGAGCCGCAGGGACTCGGTGTCGACGCGCTCGTCGTCGCCGTGGAACATCCGCCCGTAGTCCTCGAACGTGAGGTTGGTGCTGAAGAGGCCGAAGCCGTAAGCCACCGCTCCGTGACGGCGGAAGAACCGGGCATCGGTGGCCCCCACGGTGAGAAACGGGATGGTCGCCGCGCCGGGGTAGAAGCGCTGAGCCGTTCGTTCGAGGGCGTCCCACAGCGGCGTGTCGGTAGCCGACGCCGAGGAGTCACTGGCTTCGAGCACGTCGATCTGCACCCGGTCAGCGAGATCGCCGAGCGCGGCCCGCACCTCGTCGGCGACGTCGTCGCCGGTCTGGCCGGGAAGGGTGCGGATGTCGACGAGCAGCTCCACGTGGTCGGGGATGACGTTCTGCTTGCTGCCACCGTGAGCGACGGTGGGGGCGATCGTCATGTGGGTGCAGGCATGGGCCTGGCGGGCAAGGCCGAGGGGCAGGTCCTGGCAGAGGGCAGGAAGACGCTCAGGATCGGTGAGGGGTTCGACCAGCTCCCGAGGGAACCCGGTGCCCTCGATGAACCGACGCCATATGTCGTGGATGTCGGTGGGCGTCTCGTGGTCGGCTAGCCGGGTGACCACCTGGGCGGCGGTGACCAGTGCGTTGTCGGTGCGGAACGGCTGGCTGCCATGGCCGGCCGTGCCCCCGATGGTGAGCTTCAGCCAGTACACCCCCTTCTCGCCGACGATCACGGGAAGTCGAGTCCCGTCCGGCGAGATGATGGGGACGCCTCCCGACTCGGTCACGACATAGTCGGCCCTCACCATCTCGGCGCGATGGCTGAGGACGTGGTCGGCACCCCAGGTGCCCATCGCCTCCTCGTCGGCGACGGCCAGGTAGATCAGGTCACCACGGGGACGGAAGCCATCGTCGGCCAGGTGCTTGGTGGCCACGGCCATGGAGGCGGTGAGGTTCAGCATGTCGACGGCGCCTCGCCCCCACACCTCGCCGTCGATCAGCTCGCCGCCGAACGGATCGTGCTGCCAGCGGGAGGCGTTGGCCGGCACCACGTCGGTGTGACCCATGAGCAGCAGTGCCGGTGCCTGGGGGTCGCTCCCCTCGATCCGGGCGGCCAGGTTCTGGCGACCGGGCCGCGACTCGTAGGACTCGACCTCGAGACCTGCCCCGTCGAGGTATTGGGAGAGCAGATCGACGCTGCGCTCCTCCTGGCCGCTGTCGGGCGTGCCGTCGTTGACGCACGCGTTCCGGATCATCTGCTGTAGGAGGTCGGTGACCTCTGCGGTGGGGTCATCCACCACCATGAGGCTAGGCGACGGCGAAGTGTGCGAGACTGCCGCCCAACATGAGCACACCACGCGTGGTGGTCGACGGCTCCAACATCGCGACCGAGGGCCGTTCGCTTCCCAGCCTGGCGCAGCTCGACGAAGCAGTGCGCGCGTTCGTTGAGGAGTTTCCTCAAGACGTGCCACCCATCGTCGTCGTTGACGCCACCTTCGGGCACCGCATCGACGAATCGGAACGCGACGCGTTCGACGAGGCCGTTGCGGCGGGCGAGATGGTCGCGCCGCCGGCCGGTGGAGTGGGGCGGGGCGATGCCTTCATCCTCCAGGTCGCCGAGAAGGCGGATGCCGTCATCTTCAGCAACGACTCCTTCCAGGAGTTCCATGGAGAGCACGACTGGCTCTTCGAATCAGGTCGCCTCATCGGTGGAAAGCCAGTTGCCGGCGTCGGATGGATCTTCCAGCCGCGTGTCCCGGTGCGCGGCCCCAAGAGCCGGATGGCGACGCGACAGGCCAAGGGCCCGCGGCAGGCCAAGGGGCGAGGTGGCTCTCAGGGATCGTCCACGCGCCGCGGGAAGAAGCAGGCCGCCGGATCTTCGAGCAAGGACCGGGCCAAGACCAAGGCAAAGCCGAAGTCGGCATCGACGGCCAGGGCCGAGAGCGCGTCGTCGGGGCGGTCGCGCCGTCGCCGCCGCTCGACCGGCAGGGCCGACGAGCCGGTGAACGCGTTCACGCCCTTCATCGAGTTCGTCGGCGGCAACCAGCGGGGATCCATCATCAGCGGCGAGGTGACCGAGTACAGCAGCCATGGCGCGTACGTGATGGTTGGCGACGTGCGGTGCTACATCCCCAACCGGCGCCTGGGCGACCCACCGCCTCGGGCGGCTCGGGAGGTTCTTGCCAAAGGGACGACGAGGGAGTTCGTCATCGCCGAGCTCGATCCTCCGCGCCGAGCGGTGGAGCTCGGGCTCCCAGATGTCGAGGTTGGAGGACCCAGCGACGGGCCCATCGGGGAAGACATGCCCCAACCCGACGAGACGCCACCGGTCGAGGGTTACGACGACCTTCGGAGCAACCAGGTGGCGAAGTTCGTGGCTGATCTCTCTCGCGACCACGTGGTGGCCCTGCGGAAGTGGGAGATCGCCCATCGTGAGCGCTCGGGTGCCCTGGCCGCGCTCGATGAGCGGCTCGAGGAGCTGCCGTCCCCGAAGATCGGAGCCTCCAAGCGCAAGGCGGCAGCTACGAAGAAGCCCACGGCGGCGGGGAAGAAGCCGGCAGCCAAGCGCAAGGCGGCGGCGAAGAAGAAGCCCGCAGCCAAGCGCAAGGCGGCAGCTACGAAGAAGCCCGCGGCGGCGAAGAAGAAGCCGGCAGCCAAGCGCAAGCCGGCGGCGAAGAAGAAGCCCGCGGCGGCGAAGAAGAAGCCTGCGGCCAAGCGCAAGGCCGCCGCCGGCCGGACGAAGCGCTCAGGTACGAGGAAGTAGAGACGGTCCGTTGGTCGGCGTGGACGGTGCCGATCGGAGGGTGCTCGAGACCCCGCTGCGCCTCGGCTCGTGCACGATCCGGAATCGGCTGTACCGCGCTCCGGTGCTCGAGGGAGCAGGATCTGGCCCCGATGCCGCCGAGCGGTACGCCAAGAGCTTCGTCCCCAACGCGCTCTCGGGCGTCGGCCTGATAATCCAGGGCTCGAGCTGCATCTACCCCGAGGGCCGGACCTCGCCCGGAATGACGCTGGTGCACGAGCGCGAGCGGGTGCTCGCCTTGGCGCCGATGGTCGACGAGGTCCATCGGCACGGTGCCGCGATCTTCCTCCAGCTCGGCCATGGGGGCCTCTATGGGATGGAGGCATGGCATGAGCCCTATGCCAGCGACCGCATGCAACCGTTGCTGGCCCCGTCGCCGCCTCCGCCGTTGGTTCGAGCGGCGCTGCGCGGCGTCCCGGTGCACGTCATGACCGGCGACGACGTGCGTCAGATGGCGGCCCAGTACGGGCGGTGCGCGGCCTGGGCTCGTGAGGCCGGCTACGACGGCATCCAGCTCGGCTCGGCCAACGCCAAGCTGCTCGACCAGTTCCTGTCGCCCTTCTACAACCGGCGCTCCGATGAGTTCGGTGGGTCTCCATCGCGTCGTGCCTCGGTGCTTCGGCTCATCCGGGAGGAGGTGGCGCGGGCCGCCGGTGACGACTACCCGTGCACCGTCAAGGTCCCGTTGGAGACGGCGCCGCCGGGGATCCGCCACACCGGGATGGGCGAGGCGCTCGAGCTCTGCCGGTTGTGCCAGGAGTGGGGCTTCGACGCCATCACTCCAGTGGAGGTATCGGTCCTCCCTGACACGACGCTGAGTCGGGGAGGGATCCCCACCTCGTTGTGGTCGAACCCTGCCGTCAACGCGCGACTCAAGAAGGCGGCTCCCCAACGGTCCAAGCAGCTTGCGCTGATGGCGGGATACGTATTGGGCGGTGTCAGCGCACCGTTCCGACCGGTGTGGAACCGGCAGCTCTTCGAGGCGGCCAAGCAGGTGGTCGACATCCCGGTCTTCGCGGTGGGAGGGATCCGGTGGTCGGCCGAAGTCGACCAGATCCTCGAGACGGGAACGGCCGACATGGTCGGCATCGGCCGGCCCTTCTACGCCGAGCCCGATCTGGCTCGTCGCATCCTGGCCTGCGACGACGGTCCGACCCGCTGTCTCAACTCGAACCTGTGCGTCCCACCCCAGATGCTGGGGATGAAAGGGGTCTGCTACAACCCCGAGGTCCGTTCGGCCCGCCGCTGACGAACGATGGACTCGAGCACCGTGGGGCGGTCACATCCGGCCAGCGCGCACTACGGTCGGCGGCGTGGGCCTTCGAGTCGCCACCTGGAACGTCAACAGCCTCAACGCCCGCCTCCCCCTGGTGGAAGAGTGGTTCGCCGAGTGTTCCCCCGACGTCGTCTGCATGCAGGAGACGAAGCTCGCCGACGAGGCCTTCCCCTACATGGCTTTCGGTGCACTCGGCTACGAGGTGGCCCATCATGGAGAGGGGAGATGGAACGGCGTGGCGATCGCCAGCCGGGTCGGCCTCGATGACGTCGTGGCCGGCTTTGACGATGGCGACGGTGACGGCGAGGCCCGCATCCTTGCCGCCACCTGTGGAGGGGTGCGGGTGACCAGCGTGTACGTGCCCAACGGCCGAGAGGTCGGCCACGACCAATGGCACCACAAGCTTGCGTGGATGGAGCGACTGCGCAAGCGGGCCGCGGCTGATGCAGCGGGCCCGGCGCCGGCGATCATCGGTGGTGACTACAACATCGCTCCCGACGATCGCGACGTGTGGGATGCCGCCAAGGTGCACGGGTCGACCCACGTGACCCACGAGGAGCGGTCGGCGCTCGCCGCCGTCCTCAACGAAGGGTACGTGGACACCTTCCGGCGCCACCATGACGAAGCCGGCCTGTTCTCGTGGTGGGACTACCAGCGCGGTGACTTCCACAAGCGTCGCGGGATGCGCATCGACCTCCTGCTGACCACCGCCGACCTCGCCGAGCGGAGCTCGTGGGCGCTGGTCGATCGCAACGCCCGCTACCCGAGCCGCAAGCCGTCGGACCACGCTCCGGTGGTCATCGAGTTCGATCATGGCCGCTGACGTGGAGCCCGAGCCCGGTACGGAACGGGTGGCGCGGCGAGCCGAGGCCATTCGGCTGGCCGACACCATCCGGCGCGTGATCGACCGGCTCGTGAACACCCGGGCGCCTGCTTCAGGACTGGCGGTGGCCGCTGACCGCCTCGAAGAGCTCGTCGACTACCTCGAGCCCTTCCCCCAGGGACGGTTCTACGAGGGTTTCGCGGAGGCCGCCAACGCCGGTGACCCGACTGCGGTGTTCGACCACAGCCCGCTCATGGGCCGGGCCAACCCGTTGGCGCCGCCGATCAGGCTGGACGTCGTGGGCGAGCGGGTGTCGGGGAGGGCCACGTTCGGGAATGCCTATGAGGGTCCGCCCGGATGCGTTCACGGCGGGCTCATCGCCGCCGCCTTCGATGATGTGTTGGGTCTTGCCCAGACGTTGGCCGGTGCACCGGGGATGACCGGGACGCTAACCGTCGTCTACCGCAGCCCGACCCCGCTCCACACCGAGCTCACCTTGGCGGGCTGGATCGATCGACGCGACGGTCGCAAGACGTTCGCCAAGGGCACCATCCATGACGGCGATCGGCTCTGCGCCGAGGCCGACGCGGTGTTCATCGCCATATCCGCCGACCGATTCCGTGCGCTGCGCGACGCTCGTGAGCAAGGCATGGCCGAGCGCCGCTCAACGCCGGACCGATGACCCCCGATCAGTCGAGCAGGTGACGGCGGATCTTCTCGAGGCCGGTGCCCAGCGCATCGCGCAGCTCGCGTCGGGAGACGCCCAGCTCCTGGTGGATCTCGCGCATGCTCTGGACGGGGTGATCGTTCAAGGCGAATCGGGCTGACAACACGAGCCGCTCGAGCGGCTCGAGATCGTCGAGCATGTGGGGGGCGAAGGCGTGGAGCGCGATGAGGTCTTCATCGAAGGGGTCCTCTTCGCCTCGGCCTTGCTCCCAGGGAGCGTCGTCGGCTGCCGGAACGACCATCTCCTCCAGCGGTTCGTCCATGGGCCGCGGCCGACCCATCGAAGCGGCCGCGTCGAGATAAGAGGTCATGATCCAGTCATCGCGCCGCCCCGCTACGATGTCAACCGCCGGCCAGCCGCTCGATCCGAGACCGCCGCTTGGCTTGAGCCAGCGCGGCTCGGGCTTCGTTCAGGCGCTCTACTCGGGGGTCACTCGCCGCATCGACGGCTTCGACCGCATCGACGGCTTCGACCGCGTCGACCGCTTCGACGTGCGTGATCCAGGGGCACGGCCTGACGCCGCGACCACCGATCGAACGCGGCGAGCTCAACGTCACCCGGTTTGCCGCCCGGGTGATCGCTACGTAGAGCAGGCGACGCTCTTCGGCAACCGCGGCGTCGTCGCGAGCGGTGTGATGGGGTACGAGGCCGTCGCACACCCCGACGAGGTGGACGTCTTGCCACTCACGGCCCTTGGCGGCGTGGAAGGTGCCCACCGCCACCGCTCGCGAGCCGATCTCGTCCACGGGCGACACCTCGACGCCGGACCGCCCGAGCGCAGCCGCGGCCGCCGCGGCCATCTCGTTGGTGCGGGCCAGCACCGCGGTGCTGCGATGGGCGTCGACGCGACCCGGGAGCGAGGCGAGCTCGGCGTCGGTGGTGGAGAAGACGGTGTGGCTGACCGGCGGTGCGCCGTGGGGGGAGCCCGTCGCTGCTTCGGCGGTGGGGCCCCGCCGGTGCGGGCCCAGCACACCCACGGCGGCGGCCAGGACCGGAGCCGGACACCGGTGGGTCCGATGCAGCTCGAACCAATCGGCCCCGGCGAACAGCGACGACTGGGGGGTGAACACGTCGTGGTCGGCGCCGGCCCACCCATAGACCGACTGGTCCGGGTCGCCCACGGCGAAGAGGTCGGGTTCGTCGCCGAGGAGAAGCGAGATGAAGCGCACCTGCACGGGGGTGAGGTCCTGTGCCTCGTCGACGTGGATGTGGCGGTGGCGCCAGCGCATGGCATCCCGCCATCGGTGGTCGGCGGCCAGCGCCTCGTTCGCCTGGGTGAGGAGGTCGGAGAACTCGATGATGCCTCGTCGCCTCTTGAGGCGGCCGACTTCGGCGGCCACGGCGGACACGGCTGGGTCCGAGAGCTGATGGGGTGGGACGCCGAGCGACGCGGCGTGGGCCAGCTCGGCTTCGACGTAGGGGACGACCGGTTCGGTCCCGGGCCCATACACGGTGGTGACCGCCGACGTGACGAGCTTGCGGATCGACGGTGTGACGCGGGGGGCGCGGCGCCCGGCATCGGCCCAGCGTCGCTGGAGCATTCGCAGTGCCAGCGCGTGGGTGGTGCCGATGATGAGGTCGTGTCCCACCGGACCAAGCCGCGATGAGAGCTCGTTGGCGGCCGAACGGGTGAAGGTGAGGGCGACGGTTCGGTGAGGGCTCGCTCGCCCGGCCAGACGGTGGCGGATGCGCTCCACCAGGACGCGGGTCTTGCCAGAACCCGGTGGGGCAACGACGGCCACGACCGGTCCGGGTGCTTCGACCGCCCTCTGCTGCCGCAGGTCGAGGGCCCACAGGTCGGCACACAGGTCGAGGGCACACAGGTCGAGGGCATTGCCCGGCGGTCCGCTCACCCTCGTCAACCTACCGGTGGGGTGTGACCGGTCCCGGGATCTCCGCCGAGCGTCCGACGTAGCCTGCCCCGGTGGTGGAGATCGACCCTGAGCGCTTCGAGCAGCTGGTGGCCGAGGCACTCGACGGCATCCCCGACGAGCTCGCCGGCCTGATGGACAACGTTGGTGTGTTCGTGGCCGACCGCCACCCCCGCGATGGTCTGCTCGGTCTCTACGAGGGCATCCCGCTGACCGAGCGGGCGGACTACGGCGGGCTCGCCCTCCCCGATCGCATCACGATCTATCGCCTCCCGATCTGCGCCATGTGCAGCGCACCGGGCGAGGTCGTCGAGCAGGTGCGCATCACCGTCGTGCACGAGGTGGCTCACCACTTCGGCATCGACGACGACCGTCTCACCGAGCTCGGCTACGGCTGAGCCGCCGTCGGGCGCGGCTACCGTCACCGCTCATGCCGCACTACGCCATCAGTGCCGTTGGTCGTGATCGCCCCGGCATCGTCGCGGCCTTCACCGAGGCGCTGGCCGAGGCGGGGTGCAACCTGGAGGACACGTCGATGACGATCCTTCGGGGCCACTTCGCCATGATGCTCATCGTGGCGACGCCCGACACCACCGGCGATGGCATCGCCGCCGCCGTCGGTGAACCGGCGGCGCGCCACCAGCTGGTCACCTCGGTGCTCCCGATCGACGACGACGTTCCTGAGTCGCTCGCCGGCCACGAGTTCGTGGTGTCGGTCTACGGAGCCGATCGCCCCGGCATCGTGGCCGCCATCACCCGCCTGCTGGCCGACCGTGGGGTGAACGTGGTGGACCTCTCCACCCGGGTGATCGGTGACCCCGACCGCCCGGTGTACGCCATGGTGCTGGAGGTGACGGTTCCCGACCGGGTCGACGTCGACGAGCTGGCGACGGCGCTGGGGGCTGAGGCTCACCGGCTCGGCATCGAGGCAAGCCTGCACGCCGACGATCCCGACATCCTCTAGCCGTCCCGCCTCGGGTCCTGCACCCCCACCGTGCCCGCCCGGCCTGTCGTCCTGCTCCCTGACAAGGTGCTGTCGCGCCCGGCGGCTCCCGTCGACGAGGTCGACGCCGCGGCCAGGGGGGTTGCCGGTGACCTCCTCGACACCATGCGAGCCGCGAACCACAGCGTCGGCATCGCTGCTCCACAGATCGGGGTGAGCCTCGCCGTCTTCGTGGTCGACGTCTCCGGGCACACCAAGGCCCGTGCCTGTCACGGTGAAGTGGTGCTCTTCAACCCCGAGGTGGTGTCAGCGAGCCGTTGGGACGTGGGACGCGAGGGGTGCATGAGCGTCCCTGATCTCACCGGCGACGTGAAGCGGGCGAAGCGTGTCGTCGTGCGTGGGCTCGACATGTCGGGGAACGAGCGCGTCATCGAGACCGATGCATTCGAGGCCCGGGCCATGCAACACGAGATCGACCACCTGCACGGCAGGCTCTTCTTGGATCGTGTCGTGTCCGCCGATCGGATCTTTCGGCGCAAGGTGTATCGGTAGCCTCTGGTCCATGGCCTTCCCCCGGCGGCTGCTCAACGACGAGGAGGACATTGCGCTGGACCTCCGTCCTCACTGGTGGTTCCTGTCAGGACCAGCCGCACTGGTGACGGTTTTGGTGGTGGTCGGCGTGGTCGGCCTCGCCCAGGATTGGCCCGGGCCGATCAAGTGGGTCGTGGCCCTGGTGCTCGTCGGGGGGTTGGCGTGGTTGGGTGTCCGCTACGCCCGCTGGGCCAGCACCAACTTCGTGGTGACCACCGATCGGCTCATCTTCCGGTCCGGCGTGATCGCCAAGCACGGCATCGAGATCCCGCTCGAGCGGGTGAACAACGTGATCTTCAACCAGACCATCTTCGAGCGCATCCTCGGCGCCGGCGATCTGCTCATCGAGTCCGCCGGCCAGAGCGGCCAGCAGCGGTTCGCCGACATCACCCATCCCTCCGGCGTGCAGAACGAGATCTACCGCCAGATAGAGGCCAACGAGACCCGCACCGCGGAGCGGGTGGCCTCCGCTCACCGGTCGGCGGTACCTCGACGAGATGGTGATGCCACCAGCATCCCCGAGCAGATCCGCGAGCTATCCGAGCTGCGGGACCAGGGCATCATCAGCGCGGAGGAGTTCGAGACGAAGAAGCGCGACCTCCTCGATCGCATGTAGCTCGCCGCGTCAGGTCGAGGTGATCTCCATCGATCCCACGGCTTCGCGCACGACCTCCTCACCGAGATGAGCCACGTCCTCTGGCCTCCTAGGATCGGCGCCATGACTGGACCGCTTCACGGATACACCATCCTCGAGATCGCCGGGATCGGCCCTGGGCCCTTCGCCGCCATGATGCTCGCCGACATGGGCGCCAACGTGATCCGGGTCGATCGAACCAACGGCGTCAGTCGGGGAACCACACCCGACAGCCAGAACCTCGATGTGCTGAACCGTGGGCGGCGGTCGGTGGCCGTCAACCTCAAGTCGCCTGACGGCGTCGAGACGGTGCTCAAGATGGTCGAGCAGGCCGATGCGCTCGTCGAGGGCTTCCGGCCCGGAGTGGCGGAACGGCTCGGCATCGGTCCTGACACGTGTCTCGAACGGAACCCGAAGCTGGTCTACGGGCGCATGACCGGATGGGGCCAGGACGGCCCCTACGCTCAGGAGGCGGGCCACGACATCAATTACATCGCGCTCGCCGGTGTGCTGGCCCACCTGGGGCGCGCCGGCTCCAAGCCCACACCACCGCTCAACCTCGTGGCTGACTTCGGAGGCGGCGGCATGCTCCTGGCCTTCGGTGTGGTGTGCGGGCTGCTCGAGGCGCAGCGCTCCGGGCGGGGGCAGTCCATCGACGCGGCCATGGTCGACGGATCCTCGCTGCTGATGACCATGATGTACGCCTTTCGAGCGCAGGGTTGGCTCCACCCCGAGCGAGGAACCAACGTGTTGGACACCGGTGCCTGGTTCTACGACACCTACGAGTGCGCCGACGGCCGCTTCATCTCCTTGGGTTCCCTGGAGCCGCAGTTCTTCGCCGCGCTGCTGCGCACCACTGGGCTCGACCAGGACGGCGACATCCCGCACCAGATGGACCAGTCACAGTGGGGTCCGATGAAGGAGCGACTCGCCGAGGTGATCAAGCGAAAGACCCGCGACGAGTGGTGCGAGATCATGGAGGGCCAAGACGTCTGCTTCGCCCCGGTTCTGAGCATGGAGGAAGCGGCCCAGCACCCTCACAACGTCCATCGCCGAACGTTCACCGAGGTCGAAGGCATCCTTCAGCCATCGCCGGCCCCGCGGTTCAGCCGCACCGAACCCGAGATCGGTTCGCCGCCGGCCAACCCCGGCCAGCACACCACCGAGGTGCTGGCCGAGTTCGGGTTCGACGAGTCCGACATCACCAAGCTCCGCGACGCCGACGCCG
>Ga0214471_10000161_pt1 | contig 63571 bp, 67 predicted proteins | sample RVTome_5_FD_207665 | JGI IMG/M metagenome (GOLD analysis project Ga0214471, IMG submission 207665) | Soil microbial communities from uranium-contaminated site in the Upper Colorado River Basin, Wyoming, United States - RVT142D155 | ecosystem: Environmental > Terrestrial > Soil > Contaminated >... | reverse complement strand
TTTAAGAAGGCCAGATGGCTAATATATGCCGCATAACCACAGGCAGATGGAGAGGGGCGTTCGGAGAAAAGGAGAGATGATAATGAAATTTGAAAGATATATCGTTGGGATGGATAGCAAACAAAATTTCCAGACAACCAAAAGAATTTTGGTGACCTTATTCAGTTGCTGGATGCTCTTGGTCTTGACCGTTGGAGCAGCGCAGGCACAGACAAACTGGCCCCAATTCGCTGCCTCAAAAGATGGCGTTCCGATCTCGTATGAGGACTATGGTTCCGGAGAACCGACTCTGGTTTTTGTGCATGGTTGGAGCGGCGACGCCCGTTACTGGCGTGCCCAGGTGTCAAGTTTTTCTAAAAAATATCGCGTTGTTGTTCTTGATCTTGCAGGCCATGGCCATTCCGGTATGTCCCGCTCCATGTATTCCATGGGTGCATTCGGGGAGGATGTACGGGCAGTGGCGGAAGCAACAGGCAGTCGTAAAGTCATCCTGATTGGTCATTCCATGGGCGGCTCGGTGATTGCCGAGGCGGCTCGGCTCTTGCCGGGTCGCGTTATTGGCTTAATCGGTATCGACACGCTTGAAAACATCGAATATCCGATGACTCGCGAAGAGTTGAAAAAGATGGTCGCTCCTTTAGAGCAAGATTTCCGGACCGGAAGTCGACAGTTCGTAGGAGAAATGATTTCTCCCCAAACAGATCCGCAACTTCGTGAGTGGATTCTCTCGGATATTTCGGCAGCTCCGCCTTCCGTTGCCTTAAGTGCGATGAACGAAATGATGACGCAGTACGTGACAGGAGATGCCGCCAAGGTTTTTGAAAAAATCCGCATCCCCGTCGTAACCGTGAACGGAGATCTATGGCCTATCAACTATGAAGCGAATCGGCGCCACATGTTTTCATATGAAGCCATTGTTCTGAAGAGAGCCGATCATTTCCTGATGATGAATCGACCGGAAGAATTCAATCGTGCCTTGGAGAAAGCAATCCGAATGCTTAGTGTTCAGGACCGCAAATGAAGCCTAACTGCAGGCTGGAGCTGACGGCTGCCGTACGGGATATCCTGATGCCCCGCAGCTCAGCCTGAGCATAAGCCGTATTTTCGATTGAGGTTAAAATGATCAAGGAGCAAATGGACAAGATATATAGCGACATGAATCTCAATAATATCCCATGGAACATAGAGACCCCTCCCGCCATATTCCAAGACCTGATTAAATCGAATGTATTGTCTCCTTGTAAAATAATTGAATTCGGTTGTGGAACTGGTAACTATGTACGATATTTTTCGAAAATGGATTTTGATGCGACAGGAGTAGATATATCTGATAAAGCCATTGAAATAGCCAGGGAATTGGCGCGAAATGCCGACGTTAAATGCGAATTTATTGCAGCCGATGTCCTTGGAAATATGTCAAAAATTAAGGGTAAATATGATTTTGTCTACGATTGGGAATTGCTTCATCATATATTTCCGGAAGATCGGAATAAATATATTGAAAACGTCCATAGATTGTTAATCAACCAAGGGCGGTATTTGTCCGTCTGCTTCAGCGAGGCGAACACACAATTTGGTGGAGTTGGAAAATATAGAAAGACCCCAATGGGTACTGTTCTTTATTTTTCCAATGAAGAAGAGATAGAGGCATTATTCAGCAGGCTATTTTATATTGTGGAATTGAAATCGGTAGATATTCAAGGCAAGCAGGGGGTCCATAAAGCTATTTATGCTCTCATGAGGCGAAAAAACGGCTGACGACAGGCTGTAGTTGGTGGCTCCACCGGTTCACGCTTTTTGCATTTCCGCGGGTGTAGAAGATCCCGGGCCGCGAGGCATAAAAGCGTTCCTCTCGGCACGCAGCTTCGCCCGAGCTTCCGTCAGATTTTGAATGCCTTTGAAGGCGTAAGAATACGGTGGCGAGCTTGGGAAGGGAGGTGGTGCCATGAGATTTATTCGATTATATGTTTTTGGTAGTGGGTTATTGATTGGATTGTTCATCAGTGGGCATGCAATGGCCGAAATGTATAAAATCGCCGTGGTCACGCTCTCCGCCGCCGCAGGTCATGCCGGGTGTTGGGTACGCCTCTAAGGGTTGAAACAGTTGTGAAGGATTACGGCCTCGATGCCGAAATATACGGCAGGAACGCATGAGGGCAAACGGCAGATACAGCATAAATCGAACGAGGCCTGCCATCGATGTCCAGGAAAAGAATTATCAGGCATTTGGTCCTGCCCTTGATTGCGCCGGGGGCGATTGTCTGGCTTTACTTCACACCGAAAGATGTATATGGTTGCGCGAACCGTGGATACATGGCGTTGGCGGTCGTGTTCCTCGCATTGCTTGCAGCCATTGCCACGGCATATAAGGGCATTACGGAAAAAAGGCATGGGGAAACCGAGTCGGCCAACTGGTGGATCATCACGACGCTGATTCTGTTGTCTCCATTGGTTCTTCTTGTTGGGCCGCTCGGATGAGGTGGCCATCAGGTTTCCGGTGGTCTCACGGCAGTGCGAACAAGGAGCTGCACCCATGAGAACAGCACGTCTCACGAACGGTCGCCATTATCCCATCGGCAAGATTCTTTGCATCGGCCGCAACTATTCGGAACATATCAAGGAGTTGGGGAACGCCCCCCCCGAAGCGCCGGTGATCTTCATCAAGCCGGCCTCATCGGTCATCGGCGAAGGAGAAGAGATCGTTATTCCGAACTATTCGCACGATTGTCACCACGAAGCGGAACTGGCTCTCCTGATCGGCAGGAAGGGGAAGGATCTTCCCGTGGACCAGGCGATGGAATATGTCGCCGGATTCGGGGTGGGCATCGATCTCACCCTGCGCGATGTCCAGGGGGAACTGAAGAAAAAGGGGCTGCCGTGGGAGATCGCCAAGGGATTTGACACCGCCTGTCCGCTCTCCTCCTTCATGGAGGCATCCCGTGTGGCGGACCCGCAGAACCTGCAGATCCGCCTGACGGTGAACGGCGAGATACGACAGGATGGAAACACCTCGATGATGATCCACCGGATCCCCGCCATCATCAGCCACATGTCGGGTCGCTTCACACTCGAACCCGGGGACGTCATCCTCACGGGAACCCCTGCGGGCGTCGGCCGCATCGTCCCGGGGGACCGGCTTGAGGCGGAAATTCCAGGCGTGGCTACCCTCCGTGTGTCCGTGGCGTAACCCGGACGCATCCCTTTTCCCCTTGACGCGGCCCGGCAAATCCTGTTAGATATGATCCTTTGATTTCGAGGGGAAGGTCTGCGCGATGAAAACGACAAAGATGCTGACCAGGGATTCTGCCGATCAGACGTGGTACGTCGTGGACGCCGAGGGGAAGGTTCTCGGCCGAATGGCAACGAAAATCGCCGACGTCCTGCGCGGCAAGCACAAGCCTACGTTCACGCCAAACTCCGACATGGGCGATTTCGTCATCGTGGTGAACGCCGACAAGGTGAAGCTCACCGGGAACAAGATGACGGGGAAAACATACTACAGCCACTCCGGATACATGGGCGGCCTCAAGTCCACCACACCCGCGAAAGTGCTCGGGAGTGCGCACCCGGAACGGATCGTGGAATGGGCGGTCCGCGGGATGCTCCCGAAAACGCGCCTGGGCGACCGCCTCTTCACCAAGCTCAAGGTCTACGTAGGGCCGGAACACCCGCATAAGGCGCAGCAGCCGAAGGTCCTGGCCGTCAACGAATAGGAGGAACCACCGCACCATGGCTCAAGCGAGAATTTACGCAACGGGGAAACGGAAGACCGCGGTCGCCCGCGTCTACATCAAGGCGGGAGCCGGCCGCATCACCGTCAACGGCCGGGAGTTCGAGGAGTACTTCCCGGTGCTGGCGCTTCGCGCGGTCGCGACGCAGCCCCTGGTCCTGACCGGGAAGCGGACGCTCGTCGACGTCGACGTGAACATCGGCGGCGGCGGCCCAATGTCCCAGGCCGAGTCGGTCAAGTACGGCATCGCGAAGGCGCTGCAGATCGAGAACCCCGAGTTGCGGACGCAGTTGAAGCGCGCGGGGTTCCTGACCCGCGACGCGCGGATCAAGGAGCGGAAAAAGTACGGCCAGCCGGGGGCTCGGAAACGGTTCCAGTTCTCCAAGCGGTAACCCGCGGAAGGGGCGAAGTCGCCCCGATTCGATCGATCTCCCGAAGGGGAAGGCCGGGCAACCCGCCTTCCTCTTCTTTTTTGCCCGGGCGGCGAAGCCGGTGGGCGTTTCCCACGTCGAAACCTTATACAATGGGAAGGATGGGAATACGGATGAAGCGCGTGGCGATCTTCGGGGCGACGGGGTACACCGGTTTCGAGCTGATCCGGCTGCTCCTGCCCCACCCGCGGGTGAGGATCGATGTCCTCACTTCGGAGCAGTACTCCTCGCAGCCGCTTGCGCAGGCGTTCCCTCACTTCAAGGAGAAGCTTGCCGCCGTTTCTTTCGGGAAGATGGAGCGACTCCTGTCCGCGGAGTTCGACGTCGCCTTCCTCGCCCTGCCGCACACCTTGTCGTCTTCGGTTGCGGGGCCGCTTCTGTCCCGGGGCATTCCGGTGATCGACCTGTCGGCCGATTTCCGGTTCCGCAGCATCCCGCTTTACGAGTCGGTCTACGGAGTCGCCCACAAGAGCCCGGCCCTCGCCGCGAAGGCGGTTTACGGCCTGCCCGAGATCCACCGGGCGGCGATCCGGAAGACACGACTTGCCGCCGTCCCGGGCTGCTTCCCCACCTCGGTGATTCTGGGCCTGTACCCGCTCCTCGAGGAAGGGCTCGTCGACCGGAAGGGGATCGTGGCGGATTGCAAGACCGGCGTTTCCGGCGGCGGGCGGGGGCCCACCCTCGGCTTTCACTACCCGGAGGTCGAGGGGGGCGTCCGGCCGTACGGTTTGCCGAAGCACCGCCACAATCCGGAGATGGACCAGGAGCTGTCGATCGCTGCGGGGGGAAAGGTGGAGATCACCTTCGTCCCGCACCTGATGCCGATGGTCCGCGGAATCCTCGCTACCTGCTACGCCATGGCGAAGGCCAAGGTGACCGCGAAGGACGTCGAGGCGGCCTACCGGAAACGATACGGGAAAGAGCCGTTCGTCCGACTGCTGCCGCCGGGGCTGCTACCGTCCACAAAGGACGTGCGGGGGAGCAATTTCTGCGACATCGCCTGGCGGGTGGACGAGAAGAGCCGCCGTGTGGTGGTCGTTTCCACCATCGACAACCTGGTGAAGGGCGCAGCCGGGGCGGCGGTGCAATGCTTCAACCTGATGTCGGGATTCCCCGAGGAGGAGGGGCTCCGGGCGATGCCCCTGTTCCCTTGAGCGCGAAAGGGGCGGGCGGACGCGTCGCGGTGGTGATCCCCGCCCGCTTCGGCGCGACACGACTGCCGGGGAAGCCGCTGGCCGAAATCGACGGCCGCCCGATGATATGGTATGTCTGGAGCAAGGCGAGCGCCGCGAAGGTCCCGTCGCGCGTCGTTGTCGCGACCGATGACGCGCGGATCGTTTCGGCGGTCCGCGGGTTCGGCGGCGAGGTGGTTCTCACCTCCCCCGAATGCGCCTCCGGGACCGACCGTGTCGCCGAGGCGGCCCGCGCGATGGACGAGGAGATCCTGATCAACCTGCAGGGGGACGAGCCGCTGATGCACCCGTCGGTCATCGACGCGGTGGCCGCGCCGCTGCTCTCCGATCCGGACGTGTTGATGTCGACGGCGGCGCTCCCGCAGGTCGACCCGGGCGATTACGTACGCGCCTCCGTGGTCAAGGTGGTGGTCGACGCCCGGGGCGACGCGCTCTACTTCTCCCGGTCCCCGGTTCCGCACTACCGGGATACGGGAGCGGGGCCGTACCGGAAGCACCTCGGGATCTACGGCTACCGGCGGGAGTTTCTTTTCCGCGTGGCGGCCCTTCGGCCCTCCCCCCTCGAGGAGGCGGAGCGGCTCGAGCAACTGCGAGTGCTCCAGGCGGGGTACCGGATTCGAGTGGTCGACGTCGCGCACGACTCGGTCGGTGTCGACACCCCCGAGGATCTGAAAGCAGTGGAGGAGAGGGTATGCGGGCCGAAAAGGCGGTGAAGCCGAAATTCATCTTCGTGACCGGCGGCGTCGTTTCGTCGCTGGGGAAGGGACTCGCGGCCGCCTCGATCGGCGCCCTGATGGAAGCCAGGGGCCTCAAGATCACGATGCTGAAGCTCGACCCGTACATCAACGTGGACCCGGGGACGATGAATCCCTTCCAGCACGGCGAGGTGTTCGTCACCGACGACGGCGCAGAGACCGACCTCGACCTCGGACACTACGAGCGGTTCGTCTCCTCTCCCACCGGCAAGAAGAACAACTGCACCACCGGCAGGATCTACCACTCCGTCATCACGAAAGAGCGCCGCGGCGACTACCTCGGCGGCACGGTGCAGGTGATCCCCCATATCACCGACGAGATCAAGCGGATCATCTACGCGGCGGCAAAGGGGTACGACCTCGCGATCGTCGAGGTCGGCGGCACGGTGGGCGACATCGAGAGCCTCCCGTTCCTCGAGGCGATCCGGCAGGTGAAGGGCGATCGGGGGAAGGAGAACGTCCTCTACGTCCACCTGACGCTGGTCCCCTACATCAAGACGGCCGGGGAGCTGAAGACCAAGCCCACCCAGCACAGCGTGAAGGAGCTGCGCTCCATCGGTATCCAGCCCGACGTCCTGCTCTGCCGCACCGACCGGTCGCTCCCGAAGGAGATCAAGGGAAAAATCGCCCTGTTCTGCAACGTCACCGAGGATGCCGTGATCACGGCGAGCGACGTCGACCTGATCTACGAGCTGCCGCTGGTCTTTCACCAGGAGGGGCTCGACGACAAGCTGATGGAGCTCCTGAACATCTGGGCGGGCGAGCCGCGCCTGGAGGATTGGGCGCGCGTCGTGGAACGGTGGAAGAACCCGACGGGGGAGGTCACCATCGCCATCGTCGGGAAGTATGTCAACCTGAAGGAGTCGTACAAGAGCCTGAACGAGGCGCTCACCCACGGCGGGATCGCGCACCAGGTGCGGGTTCACAACCGGTACGTCGATTCCGAGGAGGTGGAGAGGCAAGGGGCGGAGGCGATGCTCAAGGGCGTCGACGGAATCCTCGTTCCCGGGGGGTTCGGCTCCCGCGGGGTGGAGGGCAAGATCGCCGCCGTCCGGTACGCCCGGGAAAACAGGATCCCGTACTTCGGGATCTGCCTCGGGATGCAGGTGGCGGTTGTGGAGTTCGCCCGGAACGTGTGCGGCCTAGCAAAGGCCACCAGCCGGGAGCTGGACGGCGAAAGCACGTGTCCGGTGATCGACCTGATGCCCGAGCAGCGCACCGTGGAGGAGAAGGGGGCGACGATGCGCCTGGGCGCCTACCCCTGCAAGGTCGCCGAGAAGTCGCTCGCGCGGAAGGCGTACGGCGCGGGCCAGGTCTCCGAGCGGCACAGGCACCGGTATGAATTCAATAACGAGTACCGTCAGGCGCTCTCCGAAAAGGGGCTGCGGATCACCGGCGTGTCGCCCGACGACCGGCTCGTCGAGATCGTGGAGATTCCCGATCACCCCTGGTTCCTCGGCTGCCAGTTCCATCCCGAATTCCGTTCGCGCCCCCTGGTTCCGCACCCGCTGTTCCGCGACTTCATCGGCGCGGCGGCGGTCCGGGCCCGCCAGGGAATCGCTCCCTAGTCGGCGGGGGAGTGGGATGATCCGTCGGGTCTCCATCGCGAACCGGTTCCGCGTCGGCCCCGGATGCCCCCCACTGCTCATCGCGGGGCCGTGCGTCCTCGAATCCGAGGAGCTCGCCCTTTCCGTCGCCGCCTTCCTCGCGGATCTCGCCGCCCGGCTCCCTTTGAATGTGGTGTTCAAAGGGTCGTTCGACAAGGCGAACCGTTCCTCACGCGCCTCGTATCGCGGGCCGGGCGAGGCCGAGGGGTTGCGCATCCTCGCGAAAGTGCGGGAGCGGCATGGCCTTCCCGTCACCACCGACGTCCATGATCCCCGGCAGGCCGCCGCCGTCGCCCCCGGGGTCGACCTGCTCCAGATCCCCGCGTTCCTGTGCCGCCAGACCGACCTGCTCGTCGCGGCGGGGGAAACCGGCGTGGCGGTGAACATCAAGAAGGGGCAGTTCATGGCACCGTGGGACATGCGCAACGCAGTGGAGAAGGTTTCCTCCACGGGCAACGAAAACGTCCTGGTGACGGAGCGGGGGACCACTTTCGGGTACAACAACCTTGTGGTCGACTTCCGGGGGCTCCCGGCGATCCGCGCGTCGATCTGCCCCGTGGTCTTCGACGCCACCCACGGCGTGCAGCTTCCGGGAGGGGGGGGCGACGTCTCCTCCGGCGAGCGGAAGTACGTGGCTCCCCTGGCGCGGGCGGCCGTGGCGGCGGGCGTGGACGGTCTCTTCCTCGAGATCCACCCCGATCCGGACCGCGCGCTGTCCGACGGGCCGAACAGCCTGCCCCTTGCCGGCGTGGAGCCGCTCCTGCGGACGCTCCTTGCGATCCGTGCGGCGGCGGGGGAGGCGGCGACCGATGAAAAATGACCGCATCGAGCGCGCCGGCAGGGTCCTCGCCGTGGAGGCCGCGGCGATCGAGGGGCTTCGGGGAAAGCTCGACGAGCGGTTCGGGAGGGCGGTGGACCTGCTGATGGCGGCCCGGGGAAAGGTCATCGTCTCCGGGATGGGGAAGTCGGGGCTGATCGCCCGGAAGATCGCGGCGACCCTCGCCTCCACCGGGACCCCGGCATTCTTCCTCCATCCCGCGGAGGGGATCCACGGCGACATCGGGATGGTGCGCCGCGGGGACGTGGTGATCGCCCTCTCCAACTCCGGGGAGACCGAGGAGATCGTCCGCCTGATGCCCGTCTTCCAACGGATGGGACTGCCGGTGATCGCCTTCACGGGGGACGCGGGCTCCACGCTCGGCCGGTACGCGGATGTGACCCTCGACGTGGGGGTGCGGGAGGAAGCGTGCCCTCTCGGGCTGGCGCCCACCGCCTCGACGACGGCGGCGCTGGCGATGGGGGACGCGCTGGCGGTCGTCCTCTTCGAGGAGAAGGGGTTCTCCGAGGAGGACTTCGCGAGGCTGCACCCCGGCGGCGCCCTTGGCCGGCGCCTGCAGACGATTTCGGACCTGATGCACACGGGGGACGAGATCCCGCTGGTCTCCCCGGACACGCCGCTGAAGGACGCCCTGTTCACGATCAGCGCGAAGCGGCTTGGGGTGACCGGCATCGTCGACGGCGACGGGAGGCTCGTGGGGATCATCACCGACGGCGACGTTCGGCGGGCGACCTCGGCGGGCGTGGATCTTTTCAACACGACCGCGGGCTCCGTCATGACTCTCTCCCCGAAGGGGATCGCGTCGACCGAACTTGCGGCGGCGGCGCTGCGGAGAATGGAGGAGTTCTCCATCACCAGCCTGTTCGTCTTCGATCCCCGCGACCCCGGTCGCCCCGTGGGGATCGTCCACGTTCACGATCTCCTCAAGGCGGGCGTCGGATGAGCGACCCGGTTGTGCGCCAGGGAGCCGCGGCGGGGGCGGCGCGGATCCGCCTGTTCCTCACCGACGTGGACGGGGTGCTGACGGACGGAGGGATCCTCTTCGACGCAGCCGGGATCGAGTCGAAACGGTTCCACGTCCGGGACGGCCATGGGATCAAGATGCTGCAGCGCGCGGGGGTGGGGGTCGGGATCATCACGGGACGCACCTCCGGGGTCGTCGCGATCCGGGCGAGGGAACTGGGGATCGACATCGTGCGGCAGGGGGTCATGGACAAGGTGGCGGCATGGCGCGAGATCCTCGCCGCCAGCGGCCTCCTTCCGGAGGAGACCGCCTACGCGGGGGACGACATCGTGGATCTCCCTCTGCTGCGCGCCGTCGGGTTCTCGGCAGCGCCCTCCGACGCGGAACCGTACATCCTCGACGCGGTGCACTTCGTCTCGTCGCGGCGCGGCGGGCACGGAGCGGTGCGGGAGATCGTCGAGTTCCTCCTCCGTTCCCGCGGGTTGTGGGACAGCGTGACCTCGAAATACTTTTCCGGGGGAGCGGGGGGATGAATGCCCGCCTCCTCCCGTGGGCAGCGATTGCCCTCCTGGTGCTGGTCCTCTCGATCCATTCCGCGCTGACTACGAACGTCGTCGCCGTAACGGCGAGGGCGACGGGACCGGAGACGGCCGGCAACGGGCCGGAGATCCGGCTGGGACCCGTGGATGTGCGGGAACTCCACGACGACGGCTCGTGGAACCGGCTCGACGCGGATGGGGCGGTCTACGCGTACGAGGGCAGAACGGTCTCCGCGGAGGGGGTGACGGTTTATCTGGGGGAGGGATCGCCGTTCGCCGGGACGACCGTACACGCGCCGCGGGCGGCGTGGGATCTCGACGGGAAAACGATCGGGCTTCCCGTGGGGTGCCGGGTTGCACGGTTGGGCGGATGGACGGGGGAACTCTCCGCGGCGACGCTGGACCTGGCGGGATCGGTCCTTCGCGTCCCCGGACCGGCGAAGATCGAAGGCCCGGGCGTCTCCGTCCAGGGGAAGAACCTCGCTTGGGAATGGGCGGAGGGGAAGATCACGATGGAGTCGACCACGAGCCGCCTCTCGCCGGTGAAGGGTCCCGGACGGAAGGGGTGAGAACGATGCGGATTCTCCGGATCTTCGCGGCCCTTTGCCTCGTCGCGGTCCTGGCCGGCGGCGCCGAAGCGCAGGTGCGCACGGGCGAGTCCGCGCGGGAGCTGGGCAGCCGCCCGATCGACGTCACCGCCGACAGCCTCACCGCCGACAGCACGCGAAATAACGTCACCTTCGAGGGGAACGTAGTGGCACGGCAAGCCGATGTCACGCTCTTCGCCGACCGGATCCAGGCCGACTACTCCCGCGAGGCGGGGGCGATCGACCGGATCGAAGCGGTGGGCAACGTCCGGTTCGTCCAGGAGGGGCGGGAGGCGCGTTCTCCGCGGGCCACCTTCCACAACCTCGAACAGCGGATCGTCCTCTCCGGGGGCGCGACGCTTCGCCAGGGGGAGAACACCGTCCAGGGAGATACACTCACCATCTTCCTGCGGGAGAACCGGTCCGTGGTGACGGGCGGCAAGGACGGCGGCCGGGTCCGGGCGGTGATCAACCCCAAGGGGATCGTGGAGACGTCACCGAAGTGACCGACCCGGAGCGCACGGGACAGGACGGCCACCCAAGCCGGCGGCGAGGGGACCGGGAAGGGAAGTCCCTCGCGGTGGAGGGACTGCATAAGCATTACCGGCGCCGGCAAGTCGTCAAGGGGGTTTCCCTCGAGGCGATGTCCGGAGAAGTGGTCGGCCTGCTCGGTCCCAATGGCGCCGGGAAAACGACGATCTTCTACATGATGGTGGGACTGGTTCGCCCCGACGAGGGCGAGGTGCGGCTCAATGGCACCGTCGTGACGGACCTCCCGATGCACCGCCGCGCGCGGTTGGGCCTGGGGTACCTTCCCCAGGAGCCGTCCGTCTTCCGGAAGCTTTCCGTTCGGGACAACATCCTCGCCTTCCTCGAGGAGACCTCCCTGTCTCCGGGGGAGCGCCGGGAGCGCTCCGAGGCGATCCTGCGAGAAATGCGCATCGGGCACGTATCCGACACGATGGGATACGCCCTGTCCGGCGGGGAGCGGCGCCGCGTCGAGATCGCCCGGGCCCTGGTCCTTTCCCCCGATTTCCTGTTGCTGGACGAACCGTTCGCCGGCATCGACCCGATTTCCGTGGCAGACCTTCAGCAGGTGATCCTCGGATTAAAAGAGCGCGGGATCGGGGTTATAATGACGGATCATAACGTGCGCGACACGCTCAAAGTCTGCGACCGCGCGTACATCATCTCCGAGGGGGAAATCCTCCTCGCAGGAAAGCCCGGGGAGATCGCCGCGTCGGACCGGGTCCGGGAGATCTACCTGGGAGACGGTTTCTCGCTCTGACCGGCGAAGGGGCTTGGATGGCGCTGGAACTCCGACAATCTCTCAAGCTCAGCCAACAGCTGGTGATGACCCCCCAGCTGCAGCAGGCGATCAAGTTGCTGCAGCTGTCGCGGCTCGAACTGCAGCAGGCGGTGCGGGAGGAGCTGGAGGTCAACCCTGCGCTCGAGGAGACCAGCGAGGAGACCAGCGAGGAAACGGCCGGGGAGGAGGCCCCGGCGGCGGAGGTGTTCACACCCCCGACCCCGGAAGAGGGGCCCACGCCGAAGGAAGGCGACAGCCTCATTGACCGCGTGGACTGGGAGTACTACTTCAACGAAGGCTCCCGCGACGGACGCGTGGATCGGGACACCGACGACGAGGATGGACGTCCCTACTACGAGAACACGCTCACGCGCCGTCCCAATCTGACCGAGCACCTCGAGACGCAACTTCGGCTCCTGGACATCTCCGACGCCGAGCGCGAGGTCGCGCTCTACCTGGTCGGCAACATCGATGAAAACGGATATCTGAAGACGACCGCCGAGGAAGCCGCGCAGGCCCTCTCGTTTCCGGTGGAAGAGGTGGAGCGCGCCGTCGCGACGGTCCAGACGCTCGATCCCCTGGGGGTCGGCGCGAGGGACCTGCGGGAATGCCTCATGATCCAGGCCCGGGAAAAGGGGGCGGCGTTCGAACTTCCCCTCCGGATTCTCGCGGACCACTTCGACCTGTTCTCCAGGGGGGATGTTGCCGGAACCGCGCGCCGGCTCAAGCTCCCGAAGGAGGTTGTCAAGGAGGCGTTCCAGAGGCTCGTCACCCTGTGGCCGAAGCCCGGCCGCGAATACTCGGGAGACGATGTCCAGTACATCACCCCCGACGTCTACCTGTTCAAGGTCGACGATCAATGGGTCATCACCCTGAACGACGACGGTCAGCCCCGGCTTCGCCTCTCCTCCTACTACCGGCGGCTGCTGACGGGAGACGCCGAGGGGCTCCCGAAGGAGGATCGGGAGTTTCTGAAGCAGAAGGTAAACGCGGCGCTGTGGTTCATCAAGAGCATCGAGCAGCGCAAGCGCACCATCTACAAGGTCGTGGAGAGCATCGTAAAGCTGCAGCGCGACTTCCTCGAGAAGGGGCCCGGCCACCTGCGGCCCCTGACGTTGCGGGACGTCGCCGAGGACATCGAGATGCACGAGTCCACCGTGTCGAGGGTGACCAGCGGCAAGTACGTGAACACCCCCCACGGGATCTCCGAGCTGAAGTACTTCTTCACCTCGGGGCTCAACCGGGAGGGGGGGGAGGAGGACATCGCATCCAAGTCCGTGAAGGAGAAGATCCGGGAGATCATCCACGCAGAGGGGGAGAGCAAGCCGCTGAGCGACCAGGAGTTGATGCGGCTTCTGCGGAACCAGGGGATCCGGATCGCCCGGCGAACCGTAACAAAGTACCGCGCGGCGATGGGGTTGCTGGCCTCTTCGCGGCGAAAGAAACAGTTCTGAGCGCCACAGCACCGATTCTGCGGAAGGAGGGGCAACCGTGAACCAGATCAACGTGACGTTCCGGCATGTCGACCCGAGCCAGGCATTGAAGGAATACGTGATCGGGAAACTGGGAAAGATCGAAAAAGTTGTCGAAAAATCGTTCGACGCGCACGTCACCTTGTCCGTCGAGAAATACCGCCACATCGCCGAGGTGTTCCTGACGGCCCGGGGGATCACCATCAAGGCGTTCGAATCCACCGAAGACCTGTACTCCGCCATCGACCTCGTGTGCGACAAGGTCGAGCGCCAGATGAAGAAGTACCGCGAGAAGCGGAAGGAGAAGGGGCAGGCGGTCATCCCCGAGCCGATGGTGTCCGGATCGTCCCTCACGATCGCGGAGGGGGAAGGCCGGCCCAGGATCATCCACTCGGACAACTTCCTGGCCAAGCCGATGACGGTGGAGGATGCGGCGCGTCATCTCGACATGCTCCGGCTCGACGTGGTGATGTTCGTGAACCAGGAGACGAACCAGCCGAGCGTGGTTTTCCGGCAGCAGGACGGCAATATCGGCTTCACGGAGCCGCCGGCCCGATGAGGATCCAGGACATCATTCCTCCGGAGGCCGTGGTGGACGGCCTCCGGGCGGAGACGAAGGAGGGTGTTCTTCGCGAGCTCTCGGAGGCGGTCTGCCGGCGGCTCCCTGCCCTCTCCCCCACCCTCCTGACCGCGATCCTGATGGACCGCGAGGGACTTGGGAGCACGGGAATCGGCGAAGGGGTGGCGATCCCCCACGGGAAGATTCAAGGGATCGACCGGCTGGTCGCCGTCTTCGGGCGCAGTCCCGCGGGGGTGCAGTTCGCCTCCCTCGACGGGAAGCCGGCCAGGCTCTTTTTCCTGATCCTCGCTCCGGAGAACTCCGCGGGGATGCACCTCAAGGCGCTTGCGCGCATCTCGCGGCTTCTCAAGGACCAGCGGTTCCGGACGCGGCTCCTGGCGGCCGAGGGAGCCGAGGGACTTTCGCAGGTCCTCCGGGAAGCGGACGAGCGCGCCTGAGCGAAAAAGGAGGGTCCGTGCCGATCTCCGTTCAAGTCTTCCGGGACGAGTGCTCGGTGCCCCTTCGCCTCCGTCTCCTCGCGGGGGAGCGCGGGATGGGGCGGGGGATCGCGAGAAGCGGGGTCCAGGAAGCCGGGCTGGCGATCGCCGGCGAAGTCTTCCCGTCCCGGGAAGGGTGCGTCCAGGTCCTGAGCGAGATCGAGGTGGGCTACTTCCGCAGGCAGGATCCGGTGAAGCAGCCGGAGATCGCCGAACGGTTCTTCGCCGGTCCCCTGCCGTGCGCCGTCGTCGTCGGACCGCTCCCGGCGCCGGTACTTTTCGTCGAAGCGGCGGAACGGGCTTCCGTCCCCCTGTTCGCGTCCGGCCTTCCCTCGGCCGGTTTTCTCGAGGAGGCGGGCCGCCAGCTCTACCGACTTTTCACGGAAACGGCCACGGTCCACGGCGTCCTCCTCGAGGTCATCGGCGTGGGAGTTCTCCTCTCGGGACGAAGCGGGATCGGTAAAAGTGAATGCGCCCTCGACCTTGTCCTCCGCGGCCACCGGTTCGTGGCCGACGACGTGATCCACGTCGACAAGGTCGGCCCGGCCACTCTCCTGGGTCGAGGGGACGATCTCACCTCCCAGCACATGGAGATCCGGGGGCTCGGGATCATCAACGTCCGGGACCTGTTCGGCGCGACCGCGACGACGCGGATGAAAAAGATGGAACTCGTGATCCGGATCGAGGAGTGGGATCCTTCCCGGGAGTACGACCGGCTTGGTCTCGATGACGGGACCTTCGATATCCTCGGTGTCCGGCTCCCCTCCCTTCTCATCCCGGTCTCCCCCGGGCGGAACCTGGCGACGATCGTGGAGGTTGCCGTGCGGAACCACCTTCTGAAGCAGCTCGGGGTCCACTCCGCGAGGGAATTCATCGGGCGCCAGGCGCGTCGCGCCGGAGGGAGCGACACCTCGTGAGCGCCGTCGACGCGCGGGCGCACCGCGCGGACATCGTCGTCGTGACCGGCCTGTCGGGGGCCGGGAAGAGCACGGCGATCAAGGTGTTCGAGGACCTGGGCTACTATTGTGTGGACAACCTGCCTCCGGTTCTCCTTCCAAAGTTCGTCGACGTCGTCTCCGAGGCGCGGGGCGAGGATGCCCGGGTGGCCCTCGGGATGGACATCCGGGGGAAGGAGTTTCTCCCGGACCTCTCCAGGGTCCTCGACGAAATGCGGGGGGGGCGGAGCGCGGTCCACGTCCTCTTCCTCGACGCGGCGGACGAGGCGCTCGTGCGGAGGTTCAGCGAAACGCGGCGCAAGCACCCCCTCGTGGCCAGGGGCGGCGCCCTGGGAGCGATACGAAAGGAGCGGAGGATCCTCTCCCCGCTTCGCGAGATCGCGGATGCCGTCATCGATACATCCGAGTTCAACGTCCACCAGCTTCGGGACGCCGTTGTGCGACGGTTCCGCCGCGAGGGGGCCGGCGACCTGAAGGTGAGCGTCCTCTCCTTCGGGTACCGGTACGGGATCCCCGTCGAGGCCGACATGGTGGTCGACGTCCGGTTCCTCGACAACCCGAACTTCGTTCCCGCACTCAAGCGGTTTACCGGACTTGACCGGGTAGTCCGCGATTATGTCCTGGGGGGCCGCGCGTCGAAGGGGTTCCTGCGCCGCCTGTCGGATCTGTTGCTTTTCCTCCTTCCCCTCTATAGAAAGGAAGGGAAGGCGTACTTCACGCTGGGCGTCGGTTGCACCGGCGGCAGGCATCGGTCCGTCGCGGTCGCGGAGGCGCTCGGCGATATTCTCGGGAAGGGGAGGGAAACGGCCGTCGTGGTCCACCGCGACCTGTCGCGCTCCTCCCCGCCCTCCAAGGGGATGAAATGATCGGAGCGGTTGTCGTTTCCCACGGCGCATTCGCCACGGAACTGGTGTGTGCCGCCGGGATCATCGTCGGAAAGATCGAGGGGGTAGTCGCCGTCGACATTTCCCCCGACATGGGCGTCGAGGCGATCCACGACGCGGTGGAGGGGGCCGTCCGGACGGTCGAGGACGGGGACGGCGTGCTGCTCCTCACGGACATGTTCGGCGGGACGCCCTCCAACATCGGCCTGTCGTTCCTCGGCACGCACCGCGTGGAAGTCCTGACGGGGGTGAACCTGCCGATGATGGTCAAGTTCCACACAGCCCGGGAAGGAATCCCGCTCGACGAGCTCGCACGCCAGCTCCAGGAATGCGGCCAGCGCAGCATCATGATTCCGGGGGATATGCTGAAGAAGAAGGCCGAAAGGAAGCCGGAGAAGTAACGGGATGCCCTTGGTGCTCGCCCGAATCGACTGCCGGCTCATCCACGGGCAGGTTGTTGAGACGTGGGTGCCCCACACGTCCGCCGATTCCCTGATCGTCGTCAACGACGACCTGGCCGGGAACCCGTTCCTGCGCTCCGTGATGGAGCTGGCGGTTACCCCGGCGATCCGCGTCCGTTTCTGTCGCCTCGACGAGGCCATTCCCGTCCTCGCCGACGCCGACCGGAACGGGAAGCGCTCCATCCTGCTGGTCGCCAGTACAGGGGACGCGGTGGCCCTCCGGAAGGCGGGGGCCGGGTTCAACCTCCTGAATATCGGAAATCTCCACTACGCCGCGGGGAAAGTCGAGATTTCGCCTTCCGTGTTCTTCTCCCCGGAGGATTTCGAAGCCCTCGGATGGTTCCGCTCGCACGGGGTGACGGTCCTCGTCCAGGGGACGCCGTTCGATGCGGGAACGTCGTTCGACGCGGAAAAGGAGTAGGGGTGGTCTGGCGGTTCCTCCTGGCGATCCTTCTCGGTGGGGTGTGCTACCTCGACCGGACGGCCGCTTGTCAACTGATGCTCCACCGCCCCCTCGTCGTCGCCACGCTGATGGGGGCGGTCTTCGGGAACATGGCCGCCGGCACCCAGGTGGGGGTCGTCCTCGAACTGATCTACCTGGCCCGGCTCCCCGTGGGGGCGTCGATCCCTCCCGACGACACGGGCGCAGCCGTGTTCGGCGGTTCGGCCGCCGCGGTCGCCTCTTCCTCCATCGGGCTTGACGCGGGGAGTTTCACCGCCCTCCTGCTGCTTTCCGTCATCGTCGCGGAAGTTGGAAAGGCGGCGGACCGCGCCGTCCGGAAGGTCAACGTCCGGATCGCCCGCATCACGGCGGAGTCGGTGGACCGGGGGGATATCCAGGCGGTGGAGCACGGGCTGCTTGCCGGCATCACCCTGTTCCTGGTGAGCGGAATGGTCCTTTCTCTCGCCTTCTCGATGGCGGGCGTGGCGGTGTCGAAGGAGCTGCTTCCCCAGTTCGGCCCCGCCAGCAGGGGGAACTTCGCGATCCTCCTGCCGGCCCTTCCGCTCCTGGGCGCCGCCTCGGTCTATTCGTGCAGCCGTACGGAGCGGACCGCCGCAGTGTTCTTCCTGACGATGGCGGCCGTATTCGGCGGCACCGTACTGTTCCGGTGGTCGGCATGACGACGCCGGCGCTTTCGAAGCGGTCCCGGAACGCCGTCTGGATACGCCAGTTCCTCCTGCAGGGGTGCTGGAACTACGAGGGTATGCAGAATGTGGGGTTCGCCTACGCCATCCTCCCGGCACTGCGTGATTTTTACGCGAACCGCCCGGAGGAGGCGATGAAGGCGGTGAAGCGGCATCTCGAGTTTTTCAACACCCAGCCGGCGATGGGGGCGCTGATCCTCGGGGCGGCGGTCCGGCTCGAGGAACGGGTGGCCGCGGGGGAGGCGGATCCGCGGGCGATCGGTACGTTCAAGGTGGGGCTGATGGGGTCGCTTGGGGCAATCGGGGATTCCTTCTTCTGGGGCGCACTGCGACCGATGGCCTCGGTGGCGGGCGCGCTCCTTGCGCTGCTCCATCCCCTCCTGGGAATCGCCGCCATGCTGCTCCTGTACAACGGAGTCCACCTGTCGGTTCGCCGGCGCGGTTTCGCCGCCGGCATGGAGGGACAGGAGGCCGTGGTGGGCTGGCTCAAACGGGCGGCGCTCAACGTTCGGACCGATGACCGGAAGCTGATGGCGGCGATTCTCGCCGGGGCGTACGCCGGTGTCTTCACCGGGCGATTGTTCGTTCAGGGACAGAGTGCGGCTTACGCGCTGGCGTCGCTCCTTCTCGCCGCCGCCGCCGTGCACCTGTTCGTTGTCCTGTTCCGGAAGGCGGTATCGCCGTCGGAGATCCTCTCGTTTCTTCTCTTCGTGGGGGTGCTGATCCTGTGGGGTTGAGCGTGGAACGCGAGTTCGACATCCTGAACCGGCTCGGTTTGCACGCCCGCGCCGCCGCCCAGCTGGTGCGACTGGCGAACGGGTTCACCTCGGAGATCCATGTCGTGAAGGACGGGGTGGAGGTCAACGGAAAGAGCATCATGGGCGTGCTGATGCTGGCGGCGCCGAAGGACACGAAGATCCTGATCCGCGCGATCGGGCTGGATGCGGAAGAGGCCGTGGAGGCGATCGGGGAGCTGATCGCACGGAAGTTCGGGGAGGAGTAGAAGGGTGACGGAAGGCCGCGTGAAGATGCGGATCCTCAAGGGGATACCGGCCTCGGGAGGCATCGCGATCGGGAAGGGGTTCTTCCTGAACCGCGTCCTCCCGCGGTCGGTCCGCTCGACGGTCGGCCGCGATCAGGTGGACGAGGAGGTCGCCTCCTTCCTGCGGGCGGTGGGCCGCTCCCGGGAGCAGATTCTCCACATCCGGGACGGCGTTGCGGACCCCTACTCCGAGCACCACCAGATCCTCTCGGTCCACCTGGCCCTCCTCGAGGATTCGATGCTCATCGAGCAGACGGTCCGGACGATTCGCGAGAACCAGTTCGCCGCGGACTGGGCGTTCAACAAGGTGCTCCAGAATCTTATGGAGACGTTCCACCGAATCGAGGATCCGTACCTGCGGGAGCGTGGACACGACCTGCGCCAGATCGGCCACCGGGTCCTGGAAAATCTCGCCGGCCGCCCCGTGGACTCGGTCGCCGCGATCCGCGACCCGGTGGTCATCGTGGCCCACGATCTCTCCCCCGCGGACACCGCGCAGATCCTGAAGAGCCCCGTGCTCGGTTTCGCCACCGACGTCGGAAGCCGGACATCCCACACCGCGATCACGGCGCGCTCCCTGGGGATCCCGGCGGTCGTCGGGGTCGAGGGGGCGACGGAGGAGTACAGGTCCGCGGAGACGGTGATCGTCGACGGCGAGGAAGGGGTGGTCGTCTTCGACCCGACGGAGGAGACGGTCCGGGAGTACCAGGCGCGGCGGAAGGCCTACGCGCAGCGGACCCGCGGCCTGGCCAAGTTCGCGCGGCTGCCGACGGTAACGCGCGACGGGAAGACGCTGCTGCTCCTTGCGAACATCGAGTTTCCCGAGGAGGCGGACGTCGCGCTGCGCAGCGGGGCCGACGGGGTGGGACTCTATCGAACAGAGTTCCTCTTTCTCAACCGGAAGGATATCCCTTCCGAGGAGGAGCACTTCGAGACGTACCGGATGGTGGCGGAGAAGTTCGTGCGCCACCCGGTCACGATCCGAACCCTCGACCTCGGCGGCGACAAGTTCGCGTCCCAGCTCGAGCTCGCCGAGGAGATGAACCCGGCGATGGGCCTGCGCGCGATCCGGTTCTGCCTGAAGGAAAAGGAGATTTTCAAGCCCCAGCTCCGTGCGATCCTCCGCGCCTCGACGTACGGGAAGGTTCGGTTGATGTTCCCGATGATCTCCGGGGTCGGGGAACTCCGGGAGGCGATGGCCGTTGTCGAGGAAGTGCGGGGGGAGCTTCGTCGTCGTCGGATCCCCTATGACAAGGAGATGCCCATCGGGATCATGATCGAGATCCCCGCCGCGGCGATCGTGGCCGACCTGCTCGCGCGGGAGGTCGAATTCTTCAGCATCGGGACGAACGACCTGATCCAGTACTCGCTGGCGATCGACCGGGTCAACGAGCACGTGTCCTATCTTTACGAGCCGCTTCACCCGGCGATCCTCCGGATGATCCGTCGGGTCGTGGAGGCAGGGCACGACGCCGGGATCCCTGTGGCGATGTGCGGCGAGATGGCCGGTGAGCCGTTCTACTCCTATGCGCTCCTCGGTCTCGGGCTGGACGAGCTCAGCATGAGCGCCGCCGGGATTCCGCGGGTGAAGCGGATCCTGCGAAACTCGGTGGCATACGAGGCAAAGGAGTTCGCGGGTTCGCTGCTGCTGCACGCGACCGCGGACGAGATCGGCCGGGCGCTTCGCAAAAAGGTCGAAGACCTGTTCCCCGACGAACGTTTTTAGAATATACTCCACCGATTCGAATCCATTTTGGCGATGCAGGAGAGGCGGGAATGAGCGAATATCATTTCACATCCGAATCGGTGACGGGTGGACATCCCGACAAGGTTGCGGACCAGATCTCCGACGCGGTGCTGGACGAGATCCTCCGGCAGGATCCCCGCGGGCGGGTGGCGTGCGAGACGATGGTGACCACCGGGCTGGTCGTGGTGGCCGGGGAGATCACCACGAAGGCGATCGTCGATTTTCCGGAAGTGGTCCGCAAGGCGGTAACCGATATCGGCTACACGGGGAGCTCGAAGGGGTTCGACGCCCACAACTGCGCCGTGGTCGTTGCGGTCGATCGCCAGTCCACCGACATCGCCCAGGGGGTCGACCGGGGCGACGAGGAGAAGCAGGGCGCCGGCGACCAGGGGATGATGTTCGGGTTCGCCTGCGACGAGACGAGGGAGTTGATGCCGATGCCGATCTCCTTCGCCCACAAGATCTGCGCCCGGCTCACGGAGGCACGGGAAAAGAAGGTGCTCCCGTGGTTGCGGCCCGACGGAAAGAGCCAGGTGACGGTGCGCTATGTGGACGGCGTCCCGCGCGAGATTACCGCCATCGTCTGCTCGACCCAGCACTCCGAGGAGGTAGGGCGGAAAGCCCTCACCGAAGGGGTCCTGGAAGAGATCGTCCGGAAGGCGGTGCCGAAGGACCTGTTGGCGAAGAGGGTGAAGTTCTACATCAACCCGACGGGACGGTTCGTCGTCGGAGGCCCTCACGGCGACGCGGGGCTCACCGGACGCAAGATCATCGTCGACACGTACGGTGGTTACAGCCGCCACGGCGGCGGGGCGTTCTCCGGGAAGGATCCTTCCAAGGTCGATCGAAGCGCGGCGTACATGGCCCGGTACGTGGCCAAGAACGTGGTCGCCGCAGGTCTCGCGCACAAGTGCGAGGTGCAGCTCGCTTACGCCATCGGCGTCGCCGAGCCGGTGTCGGTCCTGGTGGAAACCTTCGGAACGGCGAACGTTCCGGAGGAGCGGATCGAGCGCGCGGTGAGGGACACCTTCGACCTGCGTCCCGCCCGGATCATCCGCGAGCTGAACCTGCTGCGGCCCATCTATCGGAAGACGGCGTCCCTCGGTCACTTCGGGCGCGAGCTCCCCGAGTTCACCTGGGAGAAAACCGACAAGGTCCGCGCGTTGCGCAAAGCGGCCGGCCACGGCGCCTGAGGGCGCGGGAAGGGCATTCGATGGCTTCCATGAAGGAGTTCGACGTCAAGGATCTGAAGCTCGCCGCCGCCGGGAGGAGCCGGGTCGAGTGGGCCAAGAAGGACATGCCGGTGCTCCGCTCCATCGGGGCGCGGTTCGCGAAAGAGAAGCCGCTCAAGGGCGTCCGGATCGCCGCCTGCCTCCACGTGACCACGGAAACGGCGGCGCTCATGCAGGTGCTGGCGGTGGGGGGGGCGAAGGTCGCCCTGTGCGCCTCCAATCCCCTGTCGACGCAGGACGAGGCCGCCGCCTCCCTCGTCAAGAACGACCGCATCGCGGTCTACGCGATCAAGGGGGAGAACCGGAAAACGTACTACCGGCACATTCTGGCGGCCCTCTCCGTGGGGCCGCACATGACGATGGACGACGGTGCGGACCTGGTCTCGATGGTCCACTCGGAGAAGAAGGAGTACCTGAAGGAGATCATCGGGGGCACCGAGGAAACGACCACGGGCGTCATCCGGTTGAGCGCGATGGGAGAGAAGGGGGTCCTCCGGTACCCCATCATCGCGGTGAACGAGGCGAAGACGAAGCACTTCTTCGACAACCGGTACGGAACGGGGCAGTCGACGATCGACGGCATCCTCAGGTCGACGAACCGGTTGCTGGCGGGGAGCTGTTTCGTCGTGGCCGGCTACGGCTGGTGCGGACGGGGGCTGGCGATGCGTGCCCGGGGAATGGGCGCCCGCGTGATCGTCTCAGAGATCGATCCTCTTCCGGCGCTCGAGGCGCTGATGGACGGCTTCGAGGTTGCGCCGATGGCCGAGGCGGCGAAGGTCGGGGACTTCTTCTGTACCGTCACCGGGAACCTTCATGTGATCCGCAGGGAGCATTTCGAGCGGATGAAGGACGGGGCGATCGTGTGCAACTCCGGTCACTTCAACGTCGAGATCGACATCCCCGCGCTGGCGAAGATGGCGAAGTCGGTGCGCACGGTCAGGCCGTTCGTCGAGGAGTATGTCCTGAGGGACGGCCGCGCGATCCATGTCCTCGGAGAGGGACGGCTGATCAACCTGGCGGCAGCGGAAGGGCACCCGGCGAACGTAATGGACATGAGCTTTGCCAACCAGGCGCTATCGGCAGAGCATATGGTCCGGAACCACGGAGCGCTGTCGAACACCGTCCACGCGGTCCCCGATGCGATCGACCGCGAGATTGCCCGGCTCAAGCTGGCGTCCTCCGGCGCCCGGATCGACCGCCTCACGCCGGAGCAGCGCACCTACCTCGCCTCCTGGGAAATGGGGACCTGAGCGGTAATCGTCGGCGCTACCGACCCACACCGCGAAACAGCGCGGCACCGGAGCCGGCGAAGAGGACCCCGGGGAGCCACGCGGCGAGCAGAGCCGGGAGCACCCCCTTCCTGCCCAGCGAGAGGGACGTGGACAGAACGACCCAGCAGGCGAACCCTACCAGGAGCCCGAGCCCGATGCTTCGCCAGACGCCGCCCGACCGCGGCGACCGCAGGGCGAAGGGGATCGCCAGCATGCTGATGAGGATGTTCAGCAGGGGGTAGGCGATCTTCGCGTGGAGGTCGGTTTCATACCCCCACGCCTCGTACCCCTTCCGCCGCAACTCCCCGACGTACCCCGAGAGCTGCGCGTAGGTCATCTCCTCGGGGGGAGTTTCCCCCGCGATGAACCCGTCCATCGTTTCCGGGAACCGGTACGTACGGAGGGGAAACGCCGCCACCGACGGCGTTTCCCCGAAGATCCGTTCCCTTCCTTCCGCAAGCTCCCACGCGCCATCGGGAAGGAGACGGGCCCCCCGGGACTCGATCCTGCGCAGCGGGCGGAAATCCGAGTCCACCTCGATGTACTGGAACCCCCGCAGCGTCCGGGACGGGCCGTCCACCACCTGCGCGGAGAGGATCCCCCGCTCGCCGCGCATCCAGTACCGGTTCGCCGAGAACTGCGCCGCCACCCTTCCCGGGCGTACGCGGAGACGCTCGACCTCCCGGGCGTTCCGGTTCGCTGCCGGCGCCAGCACCTCGGAGCAGAGCAGCGACAGGGCCGACACCAGGGCGCACCCGACCAGGATCGGCACGCAGGCGCGGAGAAGGCTCACTCCTCCGGAGAAGATCGCCGTCAGCTCGTTCGATCGCACCCGCAGGGAGACGGCGAGCAGCACGGCGAGCATCGTCCCGACCGGGGAGATCAGCACGAAGATGCCGGGCACCCGGGTGAGGTAGTACCATCCGATTTCCCGGAGCCCCGCGTTGTGCTGCAGCAATTTCTCGGCGTGGTCGACGAAGTCGATCAGAAGGAACAGGAGGAGGAAGCCGAGGATGCACACGGCCGCGGCGCGGAGGAACTCCCGGAACAGGTAGCGCGAGAGGACGGTCATCCGCGGAGCCGGATCCGGCCGAAGGGGCGGGGAAGGAGGGTCAGGCTGCGCTCCGACTGCCAGAGGATCCACACGGCGAGGGAGAGCCCGAGGGCGTTGGGCGCCCAGAGGAGGGCGACCATCCCCGGACTGGAGATTCTCTCCACCGCTCCCGCCGCGGAGACGAACAGGTAGTAGACCAGGACCAGGGCGATGGTGATCCCGACGGCGGACGATTTTCCGCGGGATCCCAGGGAGAACCCGAGAGGAATCGCGAGCAGGCCGAAGGAGAGGCAGGATACGGCGAGGGAGAGCCGGCGGTGAAAATGGTACCGAAATTTTGCGTTCGCCCCTCTGCCTCCGGTCGCGTCGATCTTCCGTGACAGTTCGGGGAGGGTCATTCCTTTCGGGGCGTCCCCCCCGGAAACGGAGGAGGCCTCGAGGGGGATCCGGAACGTCATCCGGCCGAAGGAGGCGATGCGGTACAACGGCTTTTCCGTCGGTTCGCCGTGGATGGTTCCGTCGGACAACTCCAGGCCGACCACCCCGTCGCCGGTGGCGGGTACGAAGCGCCCTTCGCGCGCGAACACGAGAAGCGGATCGTCTCCCGCCGGACGGAAGGAGAGGAAGACGCCGGACATCCGCTGCCCGTCCGGGGAGACCCGGTCGGGATACACCAGCACATCGGGGGTGATCTCTCGGAAGACGTGCTCGGTGGCACCGGCGCCGGCGCGCTCGGAGACGATCCGGGCGAGGGTGCGCTGCGTCTCGCGGAATCCCCAGGGGACCCCGTGCCATCCGGTGAGCAGCACCGCGGCGCAAGTGATGGCGCTGGCGGCCAGCACGGGGAGGGCGACCCCGCGCATCCCCACCCCGGCGGCGGAGAGCGCCGTCGTCTCCGAGTCCGCGGCGAGCCTCCCAAGGCCGAGCAGGACCGCGAGGAGGAGGGAGGCGGGAAGGGTGATCTCGAAGAACGGGGGGATGAGGGAAAGGAGGAGGCGCCCGACAAGGGGCGCCGGCACCCCTTTCGCGATCACAAGGTCAGCGAGCCGGGAGAATCGCTGGAGCAGGACGATGATGGTGAAGCTTCCCACCCCGACCAGGAACGGGCCGGTCATTTCGCCGAGCAGATATTTCCGTGTGATTCTCATCGTGTAGTATCATACGTTATCATCCCCCGCCGGAGGAGCCCGGAACCGTTAGTGGCCCATTTCATAAATGCGGCTGCATTCGAGCCTCGCTGCATCCGCTCCTGCTGCGTTCCGCTCCTTGCGATGAGGGGGGACACTCCTTGTTTTATCGCCGAGAAAACCAGGAGTGTCCCCCGCCACCTCAGTCGCGCGCCTTGCCGGCGCGGCGCATCGACGCTCTCGGTGCAACGCCGTATTTATGAAATGGACCACTCAAGATGGGACGGTCGGGCCGCATGGAAGTCATCGAGGGATCCGGGAACTTCTCCCCGCCCGGGGAGACTTCCCTGACGATCGGGAATTTCGACGGGGTGCACCTTGGCCATCGGGAACTCCTGCGGCGGACCGTGGCGCATGCCCGGGATCTGCATATCCGGGCCGTCGCACTCACCTTCACGCCGCATCCGGTCCGCTTCTTCACCCCCAGGGCGCGGTTCTACGAGATCACCTCATTGGGTGAAAAGGCGTCCAGGATGGAGAAACTCGGAATCGATCTCCTGGTCGTCGAATCGTTCACCGGGGCGATCGGGGGGATGGGACCGGAGGAGTTCGCCCGGACGGTCGTCCACGAGCGGATGCGCGCCCGTTTCGTCACGGTGGGATACGACTTCACCTTCGGGAGGAACCGGACGGGGTCTCCCGGGATGCTGCGCCGGATCGGGCGCGAGCTGGGATTCGAGGTGGATATCGTCCCGCCGCTTATGCGCGGGGGCGCGATCGTGAGCTCCAGCCGTATACGGGAACTCCTGCTGTCGGGACGGGTGAGGGAGGCCGAGGAACTGCTCTGCCGGCCGTATGTGGTGTCCGGCAGGGTCATCCCCGGCGCGGCACGGGGACGAAAGCTCGGGTTTCCGACGGCAAACGTCGAGTTCGTGCAGGAACTCCTCCCGTTGCCGGGAGTGTACGTCATCGACGCCGCCGTAGGGGGTGTCGTGCGGAGAGGGGTGGCCAACGTCGGGTTCAATCCGACCTTCGGGGAGAACTCCCTCGGGGTGGAGGTTCACCTCCTCGACTTCGCGGGCGATCTCTACGGGCAGGATATGTCGGTGCGCTTCCGGGACCGCATACGTGACGAGCGGAAGTTCAAGAGCGTGGAGGAACTGGTGCGCCAGATCGAGAAGGATGTCGGATATGCACGATCCGCGCAGCTCACAACGCATCCGGAAACGGAGGGCGCGGTCTCCGGCAGACAGCGGGAGGGCGGCGGTCAATGAAGGTTCCGGGGCCGGTTCTCTCCGTCCTTCTCCTCCTCCCGGTACTCGCCGCGTGCACCGGCGGAGGGCCCGGGAGCGCTCCGGCGCCTTCCAGCGTCGCGTCGGTCCAGCATGCGCTTGTCGCCGCCGTGGAGCGCTCCGTGCCGGCGGTGGTCAACATCCGCACGGTCACCCGCTTCACGGGCGGTACGCCGGGGCGGCGGCCGGACGGCCGGCCGCCGGAGTATCTCTTGGACCTGCTCGAGGAGAACGGCGGATTTCGCGAGAACTCCCTCGGGTCGGGGGTCATCATCGGTGAAGACGGGCTGATCGTGACCAACGAACACGTCATCCGCGACGCGGACGAGATCGTTGTCCGCCTTTCGGATCGGAGCGAGCATCGGGCGAAGGTGGTCGGCGCGGACGTCCGGACGGACGTGGCCGTGCTGCGGATCCAGCCGTCCGGGAAGCTCCCGGTGGCGACACTGGGCGACTCCTCCCGCCTGAAGGTCGGGGAGTTCGCAATCGCGGTGGGGAACCCGTTCGGCCTCGAGAGCACTGTAACCCTCGGTGTGGTGAGCGCGACCGGGCGCAGCGCGGAGCCGGACCTCGAGGGGGGGGACGATTTCATCCAGACCGACGCGTCGATCAACCCGGGAAACTCGGGGGGGCCCCTCCTCAATGTGCGGGGGGAAGTGGTCGGGATCAACACGGCGATGGTGACCGCGGGCCAGGGGATCGGTTTCGCCATCCCGATCAACACGGTCCGGTCGGTGGAGCAGGACCTGGTCGCTCACGGGGCGGTTCGACGGGGGTGGCTCGGCCTGGGGATCCAGGCCCTTCTCCCGGAGCTCGCGGACGCCTTCGGAGCGAAGGGCGAAAAGGGGATCCTGGTGAACCGCGTCGTTCCGGGCAGCCCCGCCGAGCGGGGGGGCGTGCGGATGGGGGACATCCTGGTCGCCTTCGGAAAGACCCGCGTATCCGGCGTTAAGGAGTTCCAGGGGCTGGTCACCGGGACGGCGCCCGGTTCCCCGGTTGCGCTCGAGGTGCTCCGCGGGGGGAAGCGGGTGGCGGTGACGGTGACGGTCGAAGAGGCGGAGAAGCAGGCTGAGGGAAAGCGCCCGCCTCCCCGTGAGCCGTCGGATCCCCTCGGGATGGCCGTGCGGGCCGTACCAAAGCACCTGCTTCGGGAGATGGAGATTCGCGGAGGCGTCGAGGTGACGTTCGTCGAGACCGCCAGCCCGGCGTGGGACGGCGGCGTCCGGGAAGGGGACGTCCTTCTCTCCATCAACCGGGAAACGATTCGCGGCCTCGACGAGTACCGGAAGGCCGTGTCGCGGCTCCCCCGGGGGCGGCCGGCCTTCGCCCTGGTCTACCGGGAGGGTGTTCAACTTTATGTGGCGCTGAAAAGCAGGTGAGGAGGCTGTCCGACAGTCTCCCGAGGAGGAGTCGATGGGAGTGGTGAAGGATACGGACGTGGCCCGGCGGATCGCCCGGGCGGTGGTTTCGGACATCGCGCTGTACAATGCGAAGAAGGTCGAGGAGGGTGTCCGGAACGACACCCTGTTCGATCTCCTGAAGGAGGAGATCGTGGAGGGACAGGGCTACTACCTGAGCCGCGTCGATCCCGAGATCGCGAAGAGCACGAATTATTTCGACCAGGCCCTGGTGGATGTCCTGCTCAAGCCGGCCGGCCATATCCCCTCGAAGATCTGGTAGCGTGCCGAACGTGCCGCGCGGTACGCACCGGCTGATCGTTCCGGCCGACCGGGCGGGAGAGCGCCTCGACCGGTACCTTGCGGAGGCGATCCCCGGAATTTCCCGGGCACGCGGGCAGCGGTTGATCGAGGAGGGGAACGTTCTGCTGGCGGGAGAAATCGTGCGGCCGTCGATCCGCCTTAAGGGCGGGGAACCGATGACCGTCGTCGTCCCTCCGCCCGTACCGCTCGACATGATGGCGGAGGATCTTCCCCTCCGCGTATTGCATGAAGATGCCCACCTGCTGGTCGTCGACAAGCCCGCCGGCATGGTGGTCCATCCCGCGCCGGGGCATTCCCGCGGAACCCTCGTGAACGCGCTCCTCGGGCGCTCGGACACCTTGTCCGGGATCGGGGGCGTTTCCCGCCCGGGGATCGTCCACCGGCTCGATCGGGACACCTCCGGGATTCTCGTGGTCGCGAAGACCGACGCCGCCCACGGGACGCTGTCCGCCCGGTTTGCCGCCCACGCGATGGACCGGAAGTATCATGGGATCGTCTTCGGTGGCCCGCCTGCGGACAAGGGGACCGTGTCGACGCGGATCGGGAGGCATCCTGTCCACCGGAAAAAGATGGCGGTGCTGCCGGCGGGGGGACGGGAGGCGATCACCCGCTACCGGAGGCTCGAAACGTTCGGCCCCTTCTCCCTTATCGAATTCCGGCTGGAAACGGGACGCACCCACCAGGTGCGGGTGCACTGCGCGCACCTCGGCTGTCCGATCGTCGGGGACGACGTATACGGAAGACCGCGGAAGATCCCTCTCGGGAAGGGGGCGTCCGCGGGGACGGTGACCGTCTCCCGCTTTCTCCTCCACGCATTCCACCTGGCGTTTCCGCACCCGGTTACCGGGGAACTTCTCTCTTTCACCATCTCCGACCCGCCGGAGTTCGCCGCTTTTCGCGCAGCCGTCGGTGGCCGGGGGGGACATACATGACAGGGGCGACATTCCTGGCATGAACCCCCTTCCGCACTTCGAGCAATCTCCCCTGCTGCGTTCCGTGCCGGGGATCTACCACGCCTTCCTCGGCGTGGATCCGGTGGAGGGCAGGGGGCGCCGCGAGCGGCTCCGGGAGGTCTTCTCCCTCTCCGCGGAAACGATCGGGACGCTGAAGCAGGTTCACTCGGCGTCGGTTCTCTTCTTCGAACCCGGAGACGGGGATGGCCCCGGCGGGTGGAAGCGGGAGGGAGACGCCCTCTGGACGGATCGCCCCGGATCCGGCGTGGGGGTCCATACGGCGGATTGCGTCCCCATCCTTCTCGCCCACCGGGAGATCCGCGTCGCCGCAGCCGTCCACGCCGGGTGGCGGGGGCTCGCCGCCGGGATCGTCGAGGGAACGGTCCGCGCCCTTGCGGGGCGATTCGGGGACGCCGCCGTGGAAGGGATCGTCGCCGTCGCGGGTCCCTGCGCGCGGGGATGCTGCTACGAGGTCGGGAGGGATACGGCGGATGCGCTCCACGGTCTCCCGGGGAATGCGGAACACCTGAGGAAGGGGAAGGCGCCGGGGAAGTGGACCGCCGACCTGCAGGCGATCGCCCTCGCGGCGCTCCATGCCGCCGGGATTCCCGCCGGACAAACGGAGGCGACGGGGCCCTGTACGATCTGCTCCCCCCGCTTCCACTCCTTCCGCCGCGAAAAATCGACGACCGCCCGGCAGTTAAGTTTCCTCTACATCAGGGATTGACGGGGAGGTCTTTTATAAGGTAGTCTTTTAACTTCCGGATCCGTTCAGCGTACATTCGGCGATAACCCACTGCCCTTTGGAGTGCCTTCCGAGCGTTTATCCACCATGATGAAGACGGTGGTTTCCATTTGGCACAGGACAATACCCATGTTCCCGGGAGAGCGCTCATGAACCTGAAAGAGTTGAAAGGAATGCGGATCGGCGATCTGACCGAGATCGCCAGGAAGATGAACGTGGACGGCGCCGCCGGCCTGAAAAAGCAGGAACTCATCTTCGCCATCCTCCAGTCCCAGACCGATCAGGAGGTGATCGTCTCCGGAGAGGGGGTCCTCGAGGTCCTTCCCGACGGTTACGGGTTCCTCCGCGCCCCCGACTCCAACTACCTTCCGGGCCCCGACGATATCTACGTCTCCCCCTCGCAGATCCGCCGCTTCGGCCTGCGCACGGGGGACACCGTCAGCGGACAGATCCGGGCGCCCAAGGGGGACGAGCGGTACTTCGCCCTCCTGAAGGTCGAAAAGGTAAACTACGAAGATCCCGAAATCAGCAAGGACAAGATCCTCTTCGACAACTTGACGCCCCTCTACCCGCAGGAAAAGTTCACGATGGAATACGTGCACGACAACTACTCCACCCGGATCATCGACCTCATCGCGCCGATCGGCAAGGGGCAGCGCGCGCTGATCACCTCCCCGCCGCGGGCGGGAAAAACGGTCATCCTTCAGAACATCGCAAACGGCCTCACCAAAAACCACCCCGAGGCCGTCCTGATCGTGCTGCTCATCGACGAGCGGCCCGAGGAGGTGACCGACATGCAGCGCAGCGTCGTGGGCGAAGTCATCTCCTCGACATTCGACGAACCGGCGCAGCGACACGTCCAGGTGGCGGAGATGGTCCTCGAGAAGGCGAAGCGCCTGGTGGAGCACAAGAAGGACGTGGTCATCCTGCTCGACAGCATCACGCGGCTGGCGCGGGCCTACAACGCCGTCGTCCCCCCGTCGGGAAAGGTCCTCTCCGGCGGCGTCGACGCCAACGCCCTGCAGAAGCCGAAGCGGTTCTTCGGGGCGGCCCGGAACATCGAGGAGGGGGGGTCGCTGACCATCATCGCGACGGCTCTCATCGAGACCGGCAGCCGGATGGACGAGGTGATCTTCGAGGAGTTCAAGGGGACCGGCAACAACGAACTCGTTCTGGACCGGAAGATCGCCGAGAAGCGGATCTTCCCGGCCATCGACATCAACAAGTCCGGCACGCGGAAGGAGGAACTTCTCCTCGAGAAGAATCTCCTCCAGCGCGTCTGGATCCTGCGGAAGTTCCTCTCCCCCCTGTCGCCGGCGGAGAGCATGGAGTTCCTCCTGGACAAGATCTCCAAGACCAAGACGAACAAGGAGTTCATCGAATCGATGAACGCCTGAAACGGCGGAAAGGAAACGAATCAATGAGGGAAAACATCCATCCGAAGTATGTCGGCACGACCGTGAAGTGCGCCTGCGGGAACACCTTCGAGACGAAGTCGCTCTCGGAGGAGATCAAGGTGGCCATCTGCTCCAACTGCCACCCGTTCTTCACGGGGAAGCAGAAGCTGATCGACACCGCGGGACGGATCGAGAAGTTCGAGAAGAAATACGGCAAGGGGGCGAAGGCATAGGGTCCCGGAGGGATCCTTGCGGCCGTGAACGTCTCACTGCTCACGTGCACCCCCGACCCGGAGCGCGTCGTCGCGCTCGCTGCGCGGCTGTGCTACTCCCCGGCGTCAATCGGTGAACTCCGGGAGGAGATCTCCCGGCGCGATGCGAGGAATCTCATCCGCCGGGTCCTCTCGATGGGGCATGCCTCCGTCCTCGAGCACGTGACCCTCACCTACGGCGTCGAGGGGATCTCCCGCGCCGCCTCGCACCAGCTGGTGCGCCACCGCATCGCCTCGTATTCCCAGCAGAGCCAGCGGTACGTCGCCGCGAAGTTCGGGTACGTCACTCCCCCGACCGTCGCGGCTTCTCCCGGCGTATTGGTCGAGTATGAGCGCCACATGGCGGCCTGTTCCCGTCTCTACGCGAGATTGATGAAGGCCGGCGTCCCGCCGGAGGACGCGCGCTTCGCCCTTCCCAACGCGACGGAAACGAAGATCCTGATCACGATGAACGCGCGTGAACTGCACCATTTCTTCTCCCTCCGCGCGTGCCGCAGGGCGCAGTGGGAGATCCGCGAGATGGCGAAGCGGATGCTCTCGGCCGCGAGGGACCGGGCGCCGCTGCTGTTCGAGACGGCGGGTCCCGGATGCGTCCATGGCCGGTGCCCGGAAGGGAAGATGAGCTGCGGCAAGCCGGGGGAAGTCCGCCGGGAGATCGCGGCCCTCGGGAAAGGGGTCGGCGACTGATGCCCCCGGAACCTGCGGAGCTCGTTCTCGGCGGCCAGGCGGTCATCGAGGGCGTGATGATGAAGGGACCGCTGGCGTACGCGGTTGCGGTGCGGAAGGCGAACGGGGAGATCCGGGTCCGGGACTTTCCCCTCGCGGAATCGGCCGCGAGGAAGCGGATCGCGAAGATCCCGATCGTGCGCGGGGTGGTGACGATGGCGGCGATGCTGGCGATCGGGTACCGCGCCCTGCAATACTCGGCGGACGAGGCGATGGAGGACGCGGAAGGCACATCCGATGCCGCGAAGGACACGGGGGAAGGAGCGAAGTCCGGGGGGCTGGCCATGGCGGGCGCCATGGCGATGGCGCTTCTCCTGGGGGTCGGCCTCTTTTTCCTGCTCCCGCTGTATGCGACCCATCTCCTGGCCGGCCTGGTCCCCGCCCTCCGGGGGTCGATCGCCTTCAACCTCGCGGACGGTGCGATCCGGGTGCTGGTCTTCGTCCTGTACATTGTCGGGATCACGCGGATGAAGGATATCCGGAGGGTCTTCGAGTACCACGGCGCGGAGCACAAGGTGATCAACGCCTACGAGGCGAAGGCTATCCTTACGCCCGAAACGGTGAGGGAGTACCCACGCCTCCACCCGCGGTGCGGCACCAGTTTCCTCCTGTTCGTGATGGTGATCAGCATCCTCGTCTTCTCCCTCATCCCGAGGGAGAGCTCCCTGCTGACCAAGGCGCTTTTGCGGCTCCCGCTGATCCCCGCGATCGCGGGGATCTCCTACGAAGTGCTGCGGCTGTCGGCGAAAAAGACCCGGTCCCCCTGGTTCCGGGCGCTCGTCGCTCCGGGGCTGTGGCTGCAGCGACTGACCACCCGGGAGCCGGACATGCCCCAGATCGAGGTGGCGATCGCGTCGTTCGGGCGCGTGTCGGGGCCCCCGGGGTCGGAGGTTTCCCTTGTGGGATAAGCTCGAATCGGTTGTGACACGGATACCGGAGTTGGAGCGGCTGCTGTCGGACCCGTCGGTCACGGGGAACCCGAGGGAGATGCAGCGGGTCGGGCGGGAGCTCGCCGACCTGCGACCGGTGGCGACGGCCCACTCGCGGTACCGGAAGATCGAGCAGGAACTCTCCGACAACCGCGCCCTCCAGGACGGCGAGACAGATCCCGCGATGAAGGCGATGGTCCGCGAGGAGATCGATCGGCTGATCTCGGAAAAGGATCGTCTCGCCGAGGAGATCCGCGCCCTGCTCGTGCCGAAGGACCCCAACGACGACAAGAACATCCTCATCGAGATCCGCGCCGGCGCCGGGGGAGACGAAGCGTCCGCCTTTGCAGGAGAGCTCTTCCGCGCCTACGGGATGTACGCCGACTCCAAGCGTTGGAAGGTCGAGATTCTCTCCCGCAGCGAGACGGGGCTGGGGGGAACGAAGGAAGTGATCGCCATGATCGAGGGGCGCGGAGCGTACAGCCGCCTGAAGTACGAAAGCGGCGTCCACCGGGTCCAGCGCGTGCCGGCGACGGAGGCGGGGGGAAGGATCCACACCTCCACGGTGACGGTTGCGGTGATGCCGGAGGCGGAAGAGGTGGACGTCCAGATCCAGCCGGACGACCTCCGGGTCGACGTCTTCCGCTCCTCCGGTCCCGGAGGCCAGAGCGTCAACACGACCGACTCCGCGGTGCGCATCACGCACGTTCCCACGGGGCTCGTCGTCCAGTGCCAGGACGAGAAGTCCCAGTTGAAGAACAAGTCGAAGGCACTGAAAATCCTCCGCTCGCGCCTCTACGACGCGGAGATGGCGAAACGCCAGTCCGAGCGGGCTGATATGCGCCGCTCACAGGTGGGAACCGGGGACCGCAGCGAACGGATCCGCACCTACAATTTTCCCCAGAATCGCGTGACCGACCACCGGATCGGTCTGACGCTGCACCAGCTCTCCACCGTGCTCGACGGCGGATTCGACCCCTTCATCGACGCCCTGACGTCCCAGGCCCAGGTCGAGGCGCTCCGCAAGACCGGCTAAGTGCCGACACAGGCCACAGGGGGATCTATAGTGGGGGACACTCTTTCCCAGATCACCCAAAGAAATGTCTCCTCTGGCAGGAGAAGATTCCTGTAAGGCGCAGGCGCTTTCAGGGGACATACCTGGTGTAAACCCGGGATGGAGGTAAGGTGTGTCCCCTGCCCACAACCCACAAACTGCTGTACCGGCTTGGATAGGGCCGTCCGATGCGCCTGTCTGATCTACTTATTATCTGCCGTCGGGAGATGGCGGGTGTACGGGACGCCGCTCCCGGGGAGGCGGAGATCCTCGTCTCCGCGGTCACCGGGATCCCCCGGAGCCGACTCTTCCTTTCGTTGAACGATGACGTCGGCGACGCTTCGGCGCGGCTGCTCCCGCGGATCGCGCGTCGCGGGGGCGGCGAGCCGCTGCAATACGTTCTCGGCGCCTGGGATTTCTTCGGAAGGGAATTCCTGCTCTCTCCCGACACGCTCATCCCGCGTCCCGAGACGGAGGGGCTGGCTTCACTGGCGGTGGCCGCCCTTCGGCGTTCCCCGGCGGAGCGACCCATCGCGCTCGACGTGGGGACCGGGAGCGGGGCGATCGCGGTGACCCTTGCCGCGGAGGTTTCCGCCGCCCGCGTCGTGGCCACCGACATTTCGCCCGGCGCCCTGCGAAAAGCGCGCGAGAACGCGACGCGTCATGGCGTGGCGGACCGTGTCTTCCCCGTCTGTACCGACCTGCTTTCCGCCTTGAAATGCGGGGTCCTTTTTGCTGTAGTGGTCTCGAATCCTCCGTACGTAACCGAAGGGGAGTGGGCTCTCCTGCCGCCCGAGGTGCGCAACCACGAGCCGCAGGGGGCGCTTCTTGCCGGAAGGGACGGCCTGTCGGTCCTGCGGCCCCTGGTCGCAGGCGCCGCCGGGATCCTGGCGCCCGGCGGAGAGTTCTGGTGCGAGATCGGCGCCTCGCAGGGTGCGGCTGTTTCCGCGCTGCCATGCGGTTCCCTCAGGCCGCTGGGGATCTTTCCGGACCTCGCGGGGCGGGACCGGTACGTCGGCTGGGAAAAACCGGGACGGGAGCGCTGACACTGGAAATCTTCGTGATCAAGGGGGGCAGGCGGCTTTCCGGGACCTGCCGTGTGTCCGGGGCGAAAAACGCCGTGCTGCCGGCCATGGCGGCGTCGCTGCTCGCGGAGGGACCGGTGGAAGTCGTCGGGGCGCCGCGGCTTCGGGACATCGCCACGTTCGGGAAGCTTCTCGGGATCCTCGGCGCGGAGGTAACGCAAGACGGAGGCGGCGCGGACGGGCGCGAGGTGTTGAGGATCGCCCCCGGGGACGCCCGGAAGGCCGAGGCGCCCTACGAGCTGGTGAAGACGATGCGCGCGTCGGTACTGGTCCTCGGGCCGCTTCTTGCCCGATATGGACGCGCCCGGATCTCCCTGCCCGGTGGATGCGCGATCGGCGCCCGCCCGATCGACCAGCACCTGCGGGGACTGGAGCTCATGGGGGCGAGAACCTCCCTCTCCGAGGGGTACATCGAGGCGTCGGCGGATCGCCTTTCGGGCGCCGCCGTCACATTCGACATGAAAACCGTCACGGGGACGGAGAACCTGATGATGGCCGCCTCCCTCGCCGAGGGGACGACCGTCCTTTCAAACGCGGCGTTGGAGCCCGAGGTGTGCGACCTCGCGCGGCTCCTGCGAGCCATGGGGGCCGACATCGAGGGGGAGGGCACCGACGAGATCGTGGTCCGGGGGGTCCGTTCCCTCCACGGGGCGCGCCACGAGGTGATGGCGGACCGGATCGAGGCGGCGACGCTGCTCCTTGCAGGCGCGATCACGGGCGGAGACGTGACGGCGCTGGGCGCGGACGCCTCGTCGATGAACGCCGTCGTCGAAAAGCTCCGGAGGTCCGGGGCCGAAGTGGATTCCGTCCCGGGGGGGGTGCGCGTCCGCAGGGAGGGACCGATCCGCTCCGTGAACGTCAAGACCGCCCCGTACCCCGGGTTTCCCACGGACGTGCAGGCGCAGTTCATGGCCTACCTGTGCCTGGGGGACGGGTTCAGCATCATTTCCGAGACGATCTTCGAGAACCGGTTCATGCACGTGGCCGAACTGCGCCGGATGGGGGCGAAGATCGACGTTTCGGGGAACACCGCCGCAGTGAAGGGAGTCCCGGCGCTTTCCGGGGCGCCGCTGATGGCGACCGACCTGCGCGCCTCGGCTTCCCTGGTCCTGGCCGGACTGGCCGCGTCGGGGACGACCGAGGTGCTCCGGATCTACCACCTCGACCGCGGGTACGAGGCGCTGGAACACAGGCTCGCCTCCCTGGGCGCCGACATCGCCCGTGTAAAGGAATAGGAGGCGGGACGCATGCGATGGCACCGGTCGGGAACATCGGGATTCCGGGAGGCGCTTGGAAAGGCGGAGGTGCGGGGTTCCGCCGGTGCGGAGAAGGTGTCCCCGGTGGTCGGGGAAATTCTCCGGAAGGTTCGGGAAGGCGGCGACGCAGCGCTGGCGGAGTACACTTTAAGGTTCGATCGTTTCGACCCCGGGAAGAAGGGATTCGCAGTTCCGCCGTCGCAGATCGACGCGGCGTGGCGGCGCTGTCCGGCAGCGTTGCGTCGGTCCCTCGAACTGGCGGTGGAGCGGATCGAGGCGTTTCACCGGCACCAGGTCGAAGGAGGGTTCGGGGTCTCCCTCTCCGGGGCGACCCTCGGTCAGCGGGTCCTGCCGGTAGCCCGCGCGGGCGTGTACGTGCCGGGGGGGAAGGCGGCGTATCCGTCGACCTTGCTGATGAACGCCCTTCCCGCCCGCGTGGCGGGAGTCCCCGAGGTCGTCGCGGCATGCTCCGCCCCCGGCGGCATCGTCCCGGATGTCGTGCTGGCGGCCGCCCGGATCGCCGGCGTTTCCGCGGTGTACCGCATCGGCGGCGCGCAGGCGATCGCCGCGCTCGCCTACGGGACGGAGTCCGTCCCGCGCGTCGACGTGATCTCGGGTCCCGGCAACGCCTATGTCACCGAAGCCAAGCGCCAGGTCTTCGGTTCTGTAGGGATCGACATGCTTGCGGGGCCGAGCGAGCTGGTGGTGCTCGCGGACCGGACGGCGAATGCCGCCTACGTCGCGGCGGATCTTCTCTCACAGGCGGAGCACGACGAGGATGCCTTCGTGGCGCTGGTGACGAATTCGCGCGGGCTGCCCCCGGCGGTGGAGCGCGAGCTCGCGCGGCAGGCGCGCTCCCTTCCGCGGCGCACAATCCTGCGGGCGTCTCTTTCCCTCGCCGAGGGATTTCTGACGCGTTCCCTCCGGGAGTCGGTCGAGGTCGTCAACCGGCTTGCGCCGGAGCACCTGAGCATCGCGACCCGGGACCCGTGGAAGGACTTTTCGGGGATCCGCAACGCGGGCACGGCGTTTCTGGGCCCTTTCAGCCCGGTGGCCGTGGGCGATTATCTTGCCGGGATCAACCACACCCTCCCGACCGGCGGGGCGTCCCGGTTTTCCTCTCCCCTCGGAGTTGCCGATTTCCTCAAGAAAATTAACGTGGTATCATACGAATTTTCAGCGCTCCGGTCCGATGCTCCGCATGTGGTGCGGCTGGCCCGGAAGGAGGGACTGGCCGCGCACGCGGAGGCAGTCCTGATGCGCACCCGTGGAAGGGGGAAGCGGTGATGATCCGGGAAGGTCAGGTCGAGCGAATCACGAAAGAGACCCGGATCAAGCTCTCCCTGCGGCTTTCGGGAGATGGGTCGGGAAAGATCGGCACGGGGATCCCCTTCCTGGACCACATGCTGACGCTGTTCTCGCGACACGGGCTGTTCGACCTGACGATCGCGGCGAAGGGGGACGTCGAGGTCGACTTCCACCACGTGGTGGAGGACGTGGGGATCTGCCTCGGCGAGGCGTTCCGCCGGGCCTTGGGGGACATGAAGGGGATCCGCCGGTACGGGCACGCGGTCGTGCCGATGATCGAGGCGCTGGCGTCGGTGACGGTGGACGTCTCTGCGCGGCCTCACCTGGTCTACAACTCCTCCCTCGAGAACGAGAAGGTGGGAACGTTCGACGTCGAGCTCGTGGAAGAGTTCCTGCGGGCGTTCGCCCAGTCGTCGGGCGTCTGCCTGCACGTGAACGTCGCGTACGGCTCCAACGCGCACCACACCGTCGAGGCGGTGTTCAAGGCGCTCGGGCGAGCCATGTCGGCGGCGGTGGAACTCGATCCGCGCGTCAAGGGCGTCCCCTCCACGAAGGGGGTTCTCGGGTGAGAGGGTGCGCTTCATGACGCGGGGATCCGCCATCGGCGTGGTGGACTACGGGATGGGGAACCTGCGCAGCGTGAGCAAGGCCCTCGAGTCCCTCGGTTTCCCGACCCTGGTCAGCGGCGATCCGAAGGCGCTATCCTCCTGCCGTGGTATCGTTTTTCCCGGCGTGGGGGCATTCCGCGACTGCATGGGGAACGTCGTCCGCCAGGGGCTGCTGCCGTTTCTTCGGGAATACCTTGCCTCGGACCGGCCGTTCCTCGGGATCTGCGTGGGGATGCAGCTCCTCTTCTCCGGGAGCGAGGAGTTCGGTCGCCACGAAGGGATCGGCTTCTTCCGCGGGGACGTGGTCCGGTTCCCCGGCGACATGCCGGCCCGGGGCGGGGGTGTGCTCAAGGTGCCGCACATGGGGTGGAACGGGGTGGAAGTGGTCGGCGACCCTCCGGGTTTCCGTGGAATCCCCTCCGGAACGTACTTCTACTTCGTGCACTCGTATTACGCCGCACCGAAGGTCCCAGGGGACGTGGCGTGCCGTTCGACGTACGGGGTGCCGTTCGCCGCCGCAGTGAGCCGGGGGAACCGCCTTGCCGTGCAGTTCCATCCGGAGAAGAGCCAGGCCGCGGGGCTGCGGCTCCTCGGGAACTTCGGCCGCCTTTGCGCGGAAGCCGCATAGGTGCACTGAGAGGGGACATCGTGCCGTTCCAGGTCATTCCGGCGATCGACATCCAGGGGGGGAAGGCGGTCCGGCTGCGCCAGGGACGCGCCGAGGACGCCACGGTCTTCTCGGACTCGCCCCTGGAAGTGGCCCGACGGTTCGTCGCCGCGGGTGCGTCCAGCCTCCACGTGGTGGATCTGGACGGGGCGTTTCTCGGGAAACCGGTGAACGCGGAGATCATCTGCCGCATCGCCTCCGGGGCGGGCGTGCCGGTCCAGGTGGGGGGCGGCGTGCGGAATTACGATTCGGCGTCCCGTTACTTCGCCGCGGGCGTGTCCCGGGTGATCCTGGGGACTTCGATCGTGCGCAGCCCTGAAGAGGTAACCCGGATCACCCGCGCCTACCCAGGGAAGGTGGCCGCGGGTATCGACGCTCGCGACGGTCGCGTGGCGATCCGCGGATGGGTGGAGGTGACCGGCGTCATCGCAGTGGAGCTTGCGCGCCAGATCGAGGAGGGCGGCGTCTCCTGCTTCATCTACACGGACATCGCGCGCGACGGGATGATGGTGGGCCCCAATTTCGACGCCATCCGCGATTTCGCGAACGGCGTCTCCACCCCCGTGATCGCTTCCGGAGGCGTGACCACCCTCGACGACCTCCGCAGGCTCAAGGCGATGGAGTGCGAAGGGGTTGTCGGCGCGATCATCGGCCGCGCCCTGTACGACGGCTCGATCGATCTGGCCGAGGCGCTCAAGGCGGAGCGGGAATAGTCGCAGGGATGCTGGCCAAGCGGATCATCCCTTGCCTGGACGTGAAGGACGGCCGTGTCGTCAAGGGCGTCCGGTTCGTGGACCTGCGGGACGCAGGAGACCCGGTGGAGATCGCGCGGCGGTACGACCGCGAAGAGGCGGACGAGCTCGTCTTTCTCGATATAACGGCGTCCCACGAGAAGAGGGACATCCTCATCGACGTCGTGCGGAAGACGGCGGAGCAGGTCTTCATGCCGCTCACCGTGGGCGGCGGGATCCGAACGATCGAGGACATCCGGAGCCTGCTGCTCGCGGGGGCCGACAAGGTGTCGATCAACACGGCCGCCGTAGCCGATCCCGACTTCGTCCGCCGCGCGGCCGAGCGGTTCGGGAGCCAGTGCACGGTGGTGGCGATCGACGCCCGCGCGGTGCCTGGCCGGCCCGGGGATTGGGAGGTGTACACCCACGGCGGGCGCATGCCCACGGGCCTTGACGCGGTGGCGTGGGCCCGGCGGATGGACGAGTGCGGCTCCGGCGAGATCCTGCTGACGAGCATGGACCGCGACGGCACCCGGGACGGCTACGACATCCCGTTAACCCGCACCATCGCCGACGCCGTTCGCATCCCCGTGATCGCCTCGGGCGGGGTGGGGACACTCGCGCACCTGCTGGAAGGGGTGACGGCGGGGGGGGCGGACGCGGTGCTCGCGGCCTCCATCTTCCACTACGGGGAGCACACCGTGGGGGAGGCGAAGGAGTACCTCCGGCGCCACGGCGTTCCCGTGCGGCCGGCCGCGACGCAGCGAGACAGTACGGAAGGCGCACGCAATGGGTAAGGTCCTGCGGAGTCGCCCTCCGAGGCGGCGCCCCTAAGGGAGAAACGATGACGGCGGACGAACTGATCGGGCAGGTGAAGTTCGACGACCGGGGGCTGGTCCCGGTCGTCACGCAGGACGTGAGCGACAACGTGGTTCTCATGGTGGCGTGGGCGAACGCCGAGGCGATCCGGAGCACCTTCACCGGGGGGCACGCCACCTACTGGAGCCGCTCCAGGAAATCCCTTTGGGTGAAGGGCGAAACGTCGGGTCATTTCCAGGACGTGGAGGAGATCCTCTACGACTGCGACGTCGACACACTGCTGTACCGTGTCCGGCAGAAGGGCGCCGCGTGCCACACGGGGGAAAGGACGTGCTTTTACCGCAGCGCATTCCGGCGAGGGGGGAAACCGAATGAGTGACGAGTGCATTTTCTGCAAGATCGCGCGGAAAGAGGTTCCGACGAATCCCGTGTACGAGGACCACGACCTTCTCGCGTTCGACGATCTCCACCCGGTGGCGCCGGTCCACGTGCTCATCGTCCCGAAGGAGCACATGGTCAACCTGAACGACGCGGGCAAGAGCGACGTCCCCATGCTCGGGAAGGCGTTGCGCCTGGCGGCGAGGATCGCGGACGAGAGGGGCGTCGCCGAGTCGGGATATCGGGTCGTGGTGAACAACGGGGAACAGGGGGGGCAGGTAGTCCCTCACCTGCACTTCCACCTCGTCGGCGGTCGACCCCTGTCCCCCGGACTGGGCTGACGCGGGGAGGAACTTTCTTGACGGGTGGATGGATAGGTATATAATACTATAATTTTCAGCTGTTACTTGGAAACGGAAGGGGTGATCCATACATGCCGGGCGTCCGCGTGAAGGAAGAGGAGCCCTTCGAGAGCGTACTGAAGCGATTCAAGAAGCAGTGCGAGAAGGCCGGGATCCTTTCGGAAATCCGCAAGCGGGAACATTATGAAAAGCCCAGCGTCAAGAAGAAGAAGAAGACGCTGGCGGCCAGGAAGCGCGCGTTGAAGAAATTGAAGAAGATGGTCAGGTAGATTGGGACTCAAGGAACAGTTACATAAGGACATGCAGACGGCGGCCAAGGAGCGCAACTCCTTGGCCCTTTCTGCTTTGCGGATGGCCGTGGCCGCGGTCCAGAACCGGGAGATCGAGGCGGTCACCCGGAAGGAGATGCCGCAGGGGGGAACGCTCCCCGAGGAGGCGATCCTCAAGGTGATCGCCGCGATGGTCAAGCAGCGCCGCGAATCGATCGGGTTGTTCCTGCAGGGGAATCGACCGGAACTTGCCGCGAAGGAGGAGAGCGAGATCGTCGTCCTCGATCGCTACCTCCCGAAGGCGCTCACCCCGGCGGAGATCGAGGCGGCCGTCCGCGAGGCGATCACGGAAACCGGCGCAGGGCTTCCTTCCGACATGGGACGCGTCATGAAGGCACTCATGCCGAAGGTGACGGGCCGGGCAGACGGCAAGGCGGTCAGCGATACGGTTCGGCGCCTCCTGGCACAACAGGGATAGCGGTCCTCGAATGCAGCCGGAATCATGAAACGCGGCACTTAGGGAGACTTTTGGGAGGTCGGATCTCCGAAAGCACGATCCGGGAAGTACGGGACCGGGCGGACATCGTTGATGTGGTTTCCGAGACGGTCCCCCTGTCCCGGTCCGGGGCGAGTTTTCGCGGTCTGTGCCCCTTTCACCGGGAAAAGACCCCGTCGTTCTATGTCCACCCCGCCCGGCAGGCATTCAAGTGCTTCGGTTGCGGGGAGGGGGGATCGGTCTTCCACTTCCTGATGAAGGCGCGCAATCTTTCCTTCGCGGACTCGGTCGAGGAACTCGCGGAGCGGTTCGGCGTGGCGGTCCGGTACGAGGGCGGGGGCGTCCGTTCGCGGCCGAAAGAGGATCTATACGCCATACTCCGCCTCGCGGCGGACACGTACCGGGAACTTCTGGGCTCCTCCGCCGGGAAGGCCGGCAGGGATTTCCTGCGCCGGAGGAGCGTGACTCCCGAAGCCGAGCGCGAGTTCGCCCTTGGTTGGGGCGGCACGGGCGGCGAGCTGGTGTCCGCGCTGAAGCGGGAGGGGATCGACCCGGCCCGGGGCGAGGCGGCGGGCCTTCTGCTCCCTTCCGGGAGCGGGTTCCGGGATCGGTTCCGGGGGCGCGTGGTCTTTCCGATCGGGGACGCGAGGGGTCGCATCTGCGGTTTCGGGGGTCGGGCGGTGGACGATGCCGTCCCGAAGTACCTCAACTCCCCCGAGTCCGAGATCTACCGGAAAAGTTCCCTGCTGTACGGCCTGTATCAGGCGCTCCCGGCCCTCCGGAGCGAGGGCCGCGTGCTGGTGGTCGAGGGGTACATGGACCTGATCGGTCTTTGGCAGAAGGGGGTCCGCGGCGTCGTGGCGACGTGCGGGACTTCGCTCACGGAGAACCACGCCAGAACCCTGAAGCGTTTGTCGGAAAATGTCATCCTCTTCTACGATGGGGACGTGGCCGGGAAAAAGGCGGCGGTGCGGTCCGGAGGTCCTTTGTACGCGGCGGGGGTGAGCCCGAAAGCCCTGTTTCCACCGAAGGGGATGGATCCGGACGACTGGGCGAAGGCGGCGTTGCCGGAGGAGTTGACCCGTCGCATCGAGGGGGCGGTTCCTCTCATGGAGTCGATCGAGCGCGGGGCTTCCAGAAAGTACGATCTCGCGACCCTTTCCGGAAAACTTTCGTACGTGCAACTGATGGCGAAATATCTCCGATGGGTGACCGACCCGGCGGAGCGCGAGCTTTACGCGCAGCGGGTGGCGCAGACTTCGGGGCTCCCGGTGGACACGATCCACCGGCAGATCGGGCCGTCAGCCCTGCCGCCCGTTCCGGAAGGGGGCGCCCCGCCACGGAGGGAGGATTCCCGCGGTGAGGAGAGCCACCTCCTGCGGTTGCTGGCCGTGGACCCCTCCCTCGCCGTCACGGCGCGCGATGAAGGGGTCGGGGAGCTTCTCTCCGGAGAAGACGCCCGGGAAGCCCTCGGACATCTGGCGGATCTGGCCGAGCGGACCCCCGGGGAGACGGGATTCCCGCTGGGAGAAGATCTCCCCGACGGCGCGCGAAAACTTTTGTCCGCCGAACTCGTGCTGGCGGAGGTTTCCCCGGAGGAGGCGCGCAGACGCTATCCGGGGGCGGTCCTTTCCCTCCGGATCCGCCGGGCGCGGAAAGAGACCGAGGAGCTGCAGGAGAAGGTGAAGAGTGCGTCGGGCGAGGAGGCTTCGCTGCTCTTCGACCGAGTGGTGGCCGCGAAGCGGGAGTTGGAGCGGCTGGAATCGGAACGCAGATCCCGATGACGAGGTGGTGCGCGTATGGCGAGGCGGAAACAGCCGGACGGAATCGACGGACTGGTGGAAAAAGGGCGGGCGCAGGGGTATGTCACCTACGATGAATTGAACAGCGCCCTTCCGCCCGACGTGCTCACGGGGGACCAGATCGAGGACGTCATGGCAATCTTCGGTGCGAACGCGATCGAGGTGGTGGACGACTTCCAGAAAGTCCCCCTCCTCCCCGGCGCCAACCTCCTGATCGGCGAAGAGGAGGCCGGTGATGAGGATGAGGCCGCCGTAGAGGAGGAGTCCGCCGTCGAGGAGGAGGAGTTCGGGTACCCCGGCGGGGTGAAGGGGAACGACCCCGTGCGCCTCTACCTCAAGGAGATGGGCGCCATCCACCTTCTCAACCGCGAGGGCGAGGTCAGCCTCGCGAAGCGGATCGAGGACGGCGAGCGGGAGATCGTCTCGGCGGTGAAGGGCTGTTCCATCGCGCTGGCCGACCTGTTCAAGGTGGGCGAGAAGCTCAAGGCGGGCGAGATGCAGGTCCGGGACGTCATCAAGGACCTGGACGACGACTCCACGGAAGAGGAGGAGAAGGCGGCGCTCGACAAGGTGCTCCGCATCGTCCAGCGGATCCGGAAAACCTACCAGTCCGCCCTCGAGGTCGAGCAGCGCCTGCGGAAGGGCGGCGTCAAGGAAAAAGACCGGAAGGCGCTGAAAGCCAGGCACGCCTCCCTCAGCGAGCGCGTCGTGGAGTCGATCCAGGAGATCCACCTCAAGGAGCGCCAGATCGAGGTGATCGGCGACAAGATCCGCCGGTTTGCCGACCGGGTCGAAGCGGCGGAGAGCCGCATCCGCGACGGCTGCGCGCGGGTGAGACTCACGGAGAAGGATTGCTACCGCCTCTTCAAGGAGATCCATGCGAAGAAGGACGGCCTCGCGAAGGCCGCCTCGAAGTACCACGTGAAGAAGGAAAAGCTCCTCGAGATCGAGGGGATCCTCAAGGAGTCGCGGGCCGTCATCCGGAAGGTGGAGCGGGAGTCGGGGCTTTCCGCCGGGCAGATCCAGGAGACGCTCGCCGCCATCGAGCGGGGGGAGCGGAAAGTCCGCGAAGCCAAGCGGGAGCTGGTCGAGGCGAACCTCCGGCTGGTGGTCTCGATCGCGAAGAAATACACCAACCGGGGCCTCCAGTTCCTGGATCTTATCCAGGAGGGGAACATCGGCCTGATGAAGGCGGTGGATAAATTCGAGTACCGCCGCGGGTACAAATTCTCCACCTACGCCACCTGGTGGATCCGCCAGGCGATCACGAGAGCGATTGCCGACCAGGCCCGAACCATCCGCATACCGGTCCACATGATCGAGACGATCAACAAGCTCATCCGGACCTCCCGGTACCTCGTGCAGGAGCTGGGGCGGGAACCGAACCCGGAGGAGATCGCCGAACGGATGGACATCCCCCTCGAGAAAGTCCGGAAGGTGTTGAAAATCGCCAAGGAGCCGATCTCCCTCGAAACGCCGATCGGGGAAGAGGAGGACAGCCACCTCGGCGACTTCATCGAGGACAAGAACACGGCATCTCCGGTGGATTCGGTGATCAACATCGACCTCGCGGAGCAGGTGGACAAGGTGCTTGGGAGTCTCACGCCGCGCGAGGAGCGGGTTCTCCGGATGCGGTTCGGGATCGGCGAGAAATCCGATCACACCCTCGAGGAGGTGGGGCAGGACTTCGAGGTGACCCGGGAGCGGATCCGCCAGATCGAGGCGAAGGCGCTCCGGAAGCTGCGCCACCCCAGCCGGAGCAAGCGGCTGCGGACTTTCATGGAGTAGCGGTGGAGCGGACGGCGTTGACACCCCGCAAGCGGGCGGAAGATAATGAAAAGATGAGCTTGTGTTCTTCGTGTTGGGCCCATAGCTCAGTTGGTCAGAGCCACCGGCTCATAACCGGTTGGTCCCTGGTTCGAGGCCAGGTGGGCCCACCAATATCGACGTTTCCATGGGGCTTGGCGTGAACGGGCCCGCGATGGACACGGCACGAAATGCACCGGCTATCGGTGCATTTCCATTTTGGGCCTGCGGACGGGTGCCGGCGTGAGCCGCCGCGGCGCGGTCACGGTGAACGACGTGTTGCGGGCGCTCGATGAGCGGTTCCCGTTCGCCCACTGCGCCGACTGGGACAATGTCGGGATCCTGCTGGGCGACCCCGACGCCCCCGTGCGGTCGGCCCTCATCGCGCTCGACGCCACGCCGGCGGTGATTGCGCGCCTTCGACGGCGCCCCGCCGACCTCCTGGTCACGCACCACCCCGTCGTGTTCACCCCCCTGAAATCCGTCCGCCCGGATCCCGGACCCTCCGCCGCGGCTTTCGCCCTGCTACGGATGGGCGTGGCGGTCATCTCCGCGCACACCAATGCCGACGCGGCCCCTCGGGGCGTTTCGCACGCGATGGGGCGCCGCCTGGGGCTGCTCGGGATGCGCCCGCTGATCCCCGGCGAACCGTCCTCCGGCGCGTGCAAAATCGTGGCGTTCGTTCCTCCATCTCACGCGGAAGCCGTCCTGGCCGCCGCCGCGGAGGCGGGCGGGGGGCGGATCGGCGCGTATTCCCGCTGTTCCTTCCGGACCCAGGGGACCGGCACGTTCCTCGGGGGACCGGATTCCTCTCCGCGCATGGGAGCGCCGGGAGCCGAGGAGCGCGTGGAGGAGGTCCGGCTCGAGACGGTCGCACCGGGGAGTCGGGTACGGGCTGTGCTGTGCGCGGTGCGGAAGGCGCACCCGTACGAGGAGCCGGCGATCGACGTCGTGCCGTTGCGCGAGGGGGCCCTCGGAGGCGGGATCGGGATCGTCGGCGAATTGCCCGAATCGCTGCCGCTCGACCGGGCTCTCGACGCGTTGCGCCGGGCCCTGCGGCCCTCCTGGATCCACGTCGCGGGTCCCCGCCGGAAGACGGTGGGTCGTGTCGCGATCGTCGGGGGGAGCGGGGCGGAGTTCGCCTTCGCGGCGCGGGAGGCTGGAGCGGACCTCTACGTGACGGGGGATGTGAAGTACCACCAGGCGCTGGATGCGGCGGCGGGGGACATGCCCGTCGCCGACATCGGGCACGCTTCGGGGGAACGATGGATCCTGCCGGAATTCCGGCGGGTGATCAGCGCGCGGTTTCCGGGGGTCGTATCGGCCCGTGTCATCATGGACGAAGAGCCCATGCGGGCTGTGCCCGCGAGGCGAAGAAGGGGAGGGGAAAAGCCTTGATGGAGCAAGTGAAGATACTGATCGATCTGCAGGAGGTAATGGGCCAGGCGCGGCGGCTCGACGAGGAGAAGCAGAAGATCCCCCTGGAGGTGGCGGATCTGAAGAGCCTCTTCGAAGAGCGCGAAGCGTCGTTTCTGGCGGCGGAGCAGGAGTTCGAGACCCTCAAGCAGCAGCGCCGCGAGAAGGAGAGGGAGATCGAGGAGGAGCGGGACAAGGTCGAGCGGGCGAAATCGAAGCTCATGTCGATCAAGACGAACAAGGAATATTACGCCATGCTCAAGGAGATCGAGGGGACCCGGCGGACGAACGTTGCCCGCGAAGAGGAGCTTCTCTCCCTCCTCGTGCGATACGAAGAAGCGGAAAAGCGGCTCGCGGAGCGGAAGGCCGACCTCGACGAGGTGTCGGGCAGGTACCGGGAGCGGATGGTCGACATCGACGCCCGGATGGGAACCTTCGACGACGACATCGGGAAGCTGGACGCCCGCAGGCGCCAGGTGGCGGGCAAGCTGGATCCGTCCCTCGTGCGCCGTTTCGAGATGATCTTCGAACGGCGGGACGGCCTGGCGGTTGTCGCGGCAAGGGACTACTCCTGCATGGGGTGCCACATGAACATCGCTCCGCAGCTGTTCAACCTTCTGCAGCGGGAGGACAGGATCCACACCTGTCCCAACTGCAACCGTGTCGTGTATTTCGAAGCGACGGAGATCGAGGCGGCCGGCGAGTGACCCCGGTCGACATCACGGTACGCGTCGACGGCGCCAGCCGCGGAAATCCGGGGCCCTCCGGAGCCGGCGCGGTGGTCGAGTTCGGGGATGGGAGGGCGTCAAGGGAGCTCTGGAGCTACCTTGGGGAGACGACGAACAACGTGGCGGAATACCGCGCGCTGCTCCTGGCGCTTGAAGAGGCGTCCCGGCACGCCGTCTCCTCCATCACCGTCCGCTCCGATTCGCAACTCCTCGTCCGACAGTTGAGTGGAGAGTACAAGGTGAAGGCGGAGCACCTCCGGCCGCTCCACGCGGAGGCGTGCCGCCGGTTGCGCGTTTTCCCGGCGGTACGTATACTGCATGTACCGCGCGAGGAGAACCGGAGGGCGGATTCCCTGGCGAACCTCGCGATCGATCAGCACCGGAAAGGATAAGCCGTCCGAGGAGGCCAGGTGGCCGCCGGTCCCCGCGCCGCATCGGCGGGGACGGGAGGAAAGTCCGGGCTCCGCAGGGCAGGGTGCCGGGTAACACCCGGTGGGGGCGACCCCGAGGACAGCGCCACAGAAAAGACACCGCCTCCCGCCACGGCGGGAGGTAAGGGTGAAATGGTGAGGTAAGAGCTCACCGCGCGACGGGTGATCGTCGTGGCATGGCAAACCCCACCCGGAGCAAGACCAAATAGGAGGGCGACCCCGAGGCGGCTCTATCGCCGGCGGGGGAAGGGCGGCCCGCCCGGGGCCCTCGGGTTAAGGTCGCTCAAGGCGGGCGGAAACGCCCGCCGTAGAGAAATGGCCGCCCCGCGGCGACGCGGTTCGTCGCAGCGCACAGAACCCGGCTTACGGTCTCCTCGGGCGCTTTATCCCTTGTTATCCCGCGCGCGGCGCTTCCCGCACAAACCCCGTTTCCGGTTTTTTCGTCCCTCGAAGTTTTTTTCCTCTCAGGTAGCGAAAATACCTTGACACCCCCGAAGGTCCCGTTAGAATACCCAACAAGTGGGTAATTGTGGGGAAAGGTGGGTAACGGGCCACCGTGATCTTCCGGGGACGCTTCGAATATACCATTGATCCAAAAGGCCGGGTCAACATCCCTGCGCCCTTTCGCGATCGCCTCCAGGAATCCGCCCAGGGATCGTTTTTCCTCACCAATTTCTCGGACTGCCTCTACGCATTTGCCGCGGACGACTGGGTGCGGATCGAGGAGCGGCTTTCCCGCGTACCCAGCACCGACCGGAAGATGAACGCCTTTGTCCGGTTCTTCCTCGGTGGCGCCGTCGAGGTCGTCCCCGACAAGCAGGGGAGGATCCTCGTTCCGCCCTCCCTGCGTTCCTACGCAGGGCTGGAAAAGGATGTCGTGATCCTCGGGATGCCCAACCGGTTCGAGATCTGGTCGCTCGCCCGGTGGCAGGAAGAGATCGGCCGGTTCGAAAAGGAAGTGCACGAAGACCCGGGGCTGGCGCGGGAGATCAGCGCCCTCGGGATCTGAGGAGTGGCGCCCGGTCACATCCCCGCTCTTTTACAAGAGACGTTGGAATGGATGACCCCCGCTCCCGGCGAGATCTTCCTCGACGGGACGACAGGAGCCGGCGGGCACGCGGCGGAGATTGCCGCCAGGATCGGCCCCCGGGGCCTTCTGGTCTGCGCCGACGCGGACCCCTCGATGCTCGAGATCGCCGCCCCTCGGCTATCGGCGTTCTCCTGGGTGCGGCTCGTCCGTGCGGACTTCGCGGACCTCGATGTGCTCCGTGAGGCCGCGGGGGGGAGGACGTTCGACGGCGCACTGCTCGACCTGGGGATCTCTTCCGTCCAGCTCGACGACCCGGCGCGCGGTTTCTCGTTCCGGGTGGAGGGTCCCCTCGACATGCGGCGGGATCCGGACGTCGGGGGGCCCACGGCGGCCGAGATCCTCCGGGACACGCGGGAGAAGGATCTCGCGGATCTTTTCTTCCGGTTCGGGGAGGAGCGGTTTTCCCGGCGGATCGCCCGCGCGGTGGTGGAGCGCAGGAAAAGGGACCCGATCCGGACGACTGCCGGGCTCGCGGAACTGGTTTCCTCGGCGATTCCCCGGAGAGCCTGGCCGAGGGACATTCACCCGGCCACGAGGGTGTTCCAGGCGCTGCGGATCGCCGTGAACCGGGAGCTTTCCTCGCTGGGGGTGTTCCTCGACGCGATCCCAGGGCATCTATCCCCCGGGGGGCGGGTGGCGGTGATCAGTTTCCATTCGCTGGAGGATCGCATGGTGAAGACGGCGTTCCGGCGGCCCGCATCCGGTCCGGGAGATGGAGAGCCGATGCTTGAACGGTTGACCCGCAAGCCGGTCGTCCCGTCGGAACGGGAAGCGCGGGAAAACCCGAGGGCGCGCAGCGCCAAGCTTCGCGTGGCGCGACGGCGAGATGGAGGAGATGGAACATGAGAAGGATAATCGTTGGAAACGGCGTGTGCATGATCACGGAGATCCGGAAGGAGCCCCCCGCGGTCTCAGCGGTCCCCCGTCGGCGCGGATTCGTCGCCCTGTTCGTGGCCCTTCTCGTCACCGGCCTGTTCAACGTCTGGTTGTCGGGTCAATGCATACGAACGGGATACCGGGTTTCCTCCGCCCTGGAGGAACAGCGCACCCTTCAGAAGGAGCAGGAGGTCCTCCGTTTGGAGGTGTTGGCGCTGAAGAGCCCGGCCCGCATCCACGCCATCGCCCGGAACGACCTGCACATGGTTCCGGCGCAGATGGAGCGGGTGATCCGGTGAGATGACCTCCCGCGCGCGCCTCATCCTCGGCGTACTCCTCTCCCTCTACGTCCTCGTCGTACTGCGGGCGTTCCAGATCCAGGTTCTCGGGGTCAGGGAGATCCGTGATCGCGGCGCGAAGCAGTACTCCTCCGCCATTCCCCTCCTCCCCCAGCGGGGTGTGATCCTGGATCGGACGGGAACCGAGCTCGCGGTGAGCATCTCCACGAAATCGATCTTCGTCCAGCCGGCGAAGCTGCGCGATCCGGACAAGGCGGCCGACCTCCTCGCCCCCCGGGTATCCCGTTCCGCCCGGGAGCTCCGGAAGCTGTTCTCCCGGGAGAAGGGGTTCGTGTGGGTGCGACGTCAGATGCCCTCCACCGCCGCGGAGGATGCGGTGAGGGAAGTGAAGCAGGCGCTCAGCGCGCTTGATCCCCAAACCCGTGGGAAGCCGTCGGCGGTTGAGGGCATCGGGACCGTCGAGGAGCCGAAACGGTTTTACCCGAACCGGGAACTGGCCGCGTCCCTCGTCGGCTTCACCAATCTGGACAGCGAGGGGATGGAGGGAGTCGAGCTCTCCCTGAACAGGTACCTGCGCGGCGAACGGGGGTCCCTCCTCTGCGAGCGGGACGCACGGGGCCGCCTTATCGTACCCCCTACGACGCCCGTGGTGGTCAATTCGAAGGGGCACTCCGTCGCCCTCACGATCGACCGGAACATCCAGCACGTCGCGGAGAGCGAGCTTCAGGCGGCGGTGGAGAAGTACAACGCCCGCGGCGGCATGGCCGTGGTGCTCTCGCCCGGAACGGGGGAGATCCTCGCGATGGCGACGGCGCCGTCGTTCAACCCGAACACTCCCGCCCGCGGCCCCGCGGAGGCGCGGAAGAACCGTTCCCTGACCGACAGCTTCGAGCCCGGATCGACCTTCAAGGTGTTCACCCTTGCATCGGCCATCGAGTTGGGAGCGGTGAGCACCACGGACCGGTTCTTCTGCGAGAACGGATCCTACCACTACGCAGGAAAGGTGATCCACGACACGCACCGGTACGGGTGGCTGACCGCGGCGGAGGTGGTCAAGTTTTCCAGCAATATCGGCATCACGAAGATCAACGATCGCATGGACGGGAACCGGTTCTACGACATGATCCGGGCTTTCGGCTTCGGGTCCCGCACCGGGATCGAGCTCCGGGGGGAGGTTCCGGGCATCGCGCCGTCCCGAGACGGCTTCAAAAGCCGCATCCGACGCGCCACCGTCTCCTTCGGCCAGGGGATCTCGGTCACGCCGCTGCAGCTTGCCGCCGGGATGGCGGCCGTGATCAACGGCGGAAAGGTGATGAAACCGTACCTGGTCCGGGAGATCCGCGACCCGGAGGGGAAGACCGTGTTCCGCGGTGGGCCGGAGGAGCTTCGTCGGGTTCTCTCCCCGAAGACCTCGGCGCAGATGCGGGAGATCCTCGGGAAGGTGGTCGAGGAGGACGGGACGGGAACTCAGGCGCGCATCAAAGGATTCCTCGTCGGCGGGAAAACCGGGACGGCGCAGAAGGTCGAGCCCGGGTCGGGCCGGTACTCCGCGACGAAGCGAACCGCTTCCTTCATCGGCTTCCTCCCGCGGAACGATCCGAAGCTGCTCATCCTGGTCGTGATCGACGAGCCGAGAGGAAATGTATACGGAGGAGTCGTCGCCGCCCCGGCCTTCAACCAGATCGCGGTCAAGACGGCGTACTACCTCGGCATCCAGCCGACGGAGACGGTCGCCCTCGCCGCCGTCCGTCCTTCGGGTCCGTCGACGCCGAGCCGCGTGACGCGGGTATCGACGGCGCGGACCGCGGGCGCGATGGTCATGCCCGACCTCTCGGGGATGTCGATGGGAAGGGTCGTCGACATCATGGGAGGATACTCGGTAAAACTCTCCCTGACCGGAAGCGGAGTCGCCAGGGCACAGACGCCGGATCCCGGAGCCGTCCTCGTCCCCGGGACGGAGTGCTCCGTGACGTTCACTGCGGAGCCGCCGTTAACGATCGCCGCCGGCGGGGGGGCACGGTGAAACTGGCCGATCTGCTGGCGGGGATCGTTCCCGTGCCCGCGGGCCCATTGGCGGAGATCGGGATTGGAGGGATCAGCGTCGATTCCCGCTCCGTGCGGCCCGGCGACCTGTTCGTCGCCGTTCCCGGCGCCCGCGCGGACGGCCACGCGTTTCTTGCCGAGGCGGCGCGCGGCGGCGCGGCGGCGGCCCTGGTGGAGCGCGAACATCCGTCTCCCCCCCTGCCGGTCGTGCGCGTCCCCTCCACGAAGTCGGTGCTGGCGGCGGTGGCCGTGGCGTTCCATGGCGATCCGTCGGCGAAGCTGCGGGTGACGGGCGTCACGGGGACCAACGGGAAGACGACGGTCACGTACCTGCTCGAGGCGATCCTGGCGGCGGCCGGCCGCGTCCCGGCGGTGATCGGAACGATCGATTACCGTGTGGCCGGCACGGTCCTTCGGAAGGGGTTGACCACGCCGTTCCCCCATGAACTTCAGGCGGTGACGGCCGAGGCCGTCGCCCTCGGGGCCACCGACCTGCTGATGGAAGTATCTTCCCACAGCGCCGCCCAGGGACGGATCGAGGGGATCCGGTTCGACGTGGGGATCTTCACGAACCTCACGAGGGACCACCTCGACTTCCACGGCGACATGGAAACGTATTTCTCCGCCAAGGCGCGACTCTTCCGGGAATACCTACCCGCCGGCGGAAAACGCACCGGGATCGCGGTGAACGGAGACGATCCGTACGGCGAGCGCATCACACAGGAATGTCCCTCCGCGACGACGTTCGGGTTCTCCCGTTTCTGGGATATCCACCCCGAGGAGATGGCGATGACCTGGGATGGGACCCTTATGGTTCTCGCCACGCCGGCCGGTCCCTTGACGCTGCGCTCCCCCTTGATCGGGGCGCATAACGTGTCGAACGTGATGGCGGCCGTCGCGGGAGGTCTCCTCCTCTCCGTTCCCCCGGCGACGATTGCTGCCGGTATCGCCGCCGCCGGGACGATCCCGGGCCGGATGGAGGCGATACCGAACGGGCGTGGGTTCCATGTGTTCGTGGACTACGCCCACAGCCCGGACGGGATGGACCGGGTTCTCTCGACCCTGCGGGGGTTGACGGAGAGACGGCTTATCACCGTGTTCGGCTGTGGTGGAAACCGCGACCGCGGGAAGCGCCCCGCGATGGGCCGGGTGGCGGCGATGCGATCCGACGTCGTCGTGGTGACCTCCGACAACCCGCGTGACGAGGACCCCGCGGTGATCCTCGCGGAGATCGTCCCCGGGTTGACGTCGGAGGGGCTCATGGAAGCGCATGGACCGGCCGCCTGGCGGGAGGGATTCTTCCTTGTGGAGGCCGACAGGAAAGCGGCGATCGCTCTCGCCCTCTCTCTCGCGGAGACGGGGGACACTGTGGCGATCGTCGGGAAAGGACATGAGGATGTCCAGATCATCGGAGATCGGCGGCTGCCGTTCGACGACCGACAAACGGTCCGGGACGTGCTTGCAGCGGGGAGGTAGAATGACGCTCCCCGAAGTGATCGGGGCGATCCACCCGTTGCGGGAGGCGGGGGGGATCTCCCCGTCGGAACCGATCGGGGCGGTCACCGCCGACAGCCGTCACGTCGGGCCGGGGTCCGTCTTCGTCGCCCTCCCGGGGGAGCGCGCCGACGGCGCGGACTTCGTCGGTGAGGCATTCGGTAAAGGAGCGATCGCCGCGATCGTCTCGGAGGCGGGTGCGCGGAAGGTGCCGGGCGGACTGGCCGGTACGAAGCCGGTCTTCGTCGTCCGGGATCCCGTGGAAGCCCTCGGCGACATGGCCCGGGCCCATCGGCTTCGCCACCGGGACATCCCCCTGGTGGGAATCACCGGGAGCTCCGGGAAGACAACGACGAAGGAGATGCTGTTCTGTCTCCTCTCGCGGTCCCGCCGCGTGCTGCGAAATCCCGGAAACCGGAACAACCTGATCGGGATGCCCCTGGCGTTGCTCGAACTGTCCGGGGAGCACGGCGCGGCGATCCTCGAGATGGGATCCAACGCCCCGGGGGAGATCGCCCGGCTGGCCGGCATCGCCTGCCCCGACATCGCTGTGATCACCAACATCACCCCCGCGCACCTCGAAGGATTCCGCACCATGGAAGGGGTCGCACGGGAGAAGGGGGACCTCTTCCGGGCACTGGACGGCGCCGGCACCGCCGTGGTCAACGCGACCGACCTCCGCGTCGTCCGCGAGGCGGGCCGTTGCCGCGCGGAAAAAATCCATTTCGGCGTTGCGCTGAACGACTTCTCCGGACGGATCGTCTCGATGTCCGACGCGGGGATGCGGATCGCAGTTCAAACGCCGGCGGGCGAGTTCTCTTCCTTTGTCGGGATCGCCGGGGAGCACCACCTGATGAACGCCCTCGCGGCGACGGCCGCAGCCTTCACCCTCGGGATGCGCCCCGTGGAGCTGGAGGAGGGGTTTGCAGGCTTCGTCTCCGAGCCGGGCCGGTTTCACGCCGTGCCGCTTCGGGGAGGAGGGCTCCTGCTGGACGACAGCTACAACGCCAATCCCGCATCCACCGAGGCCGCATTACGCTCCCTCGCGTCGCTGGCCCGGGGTCGGCGCACCGTCGTCGTGTTCGGCGACATGCTGGAACTCGGAGAGAGCTCTCCCGCGTCGCATTTCCGCATCGGACATCTGATCGCCGCTCTCCCCGTGGACCGGCTCTTCGCGTTCGGCGCCGGCGCGATCCATTCCGCGCGCGGGGCGAAGGAGGGCGGGATGAGCGACGCCGCTATTAATCACACGACCGACCGCGGGCGGCTCCGGGAGGCGGTGCGTGGATTCGTCCGGGAAGGGGATGTCGTTCTGGTGAAGGGATCGCGGGGGATGCGCCTCGAAGAGGTGGCGGCGGATCTCATGGAGGTCATGGCGTAAGAGAATGCTTTATCACCTCCTATTCCCGCTCCATGAGAGCTATTCGTTCTTCAACGTGTTCCGCTACATCACGTTCCGGACGATCTACGCCGCGATCACCGCGCTGCTCATCTCCTTTCTCCTCGGCCCCTGGATGATCCGTGTTCTCCGGAGTCACCAGATCGGGCAGACCATCCGGCTGGACGGTCCGGAGAGCCACCTCACCAAGGAGGGGACGCCGACGATGGGGGGGGTGCTCATCGTCCTCGCGACGGTCATCCCTACGCTGTTGTGGGCGAACCTCACGAACCACTACATCTTGGTCGCCGTGTTCGTGACGCTCGGATTCGGCGCGATCGGTTTCGTCGACGACTACAGGAAGGTCATCCGGAAGGACACGAAAGGGCTGAGCCCGCGCAGGAAGCTGATCGCCCAGGTCGCCCTTGCCGCCGCCGTCGCCGGGCTCATCTACATGGATATCGGCTTCAAGGATACGGTGATCATCCCCTTCCTCAAGAACGTCCGCCCCTCCCTCGGATTTCTCTACATACCGTTTACCGTCCTGGTGATCGTGGGGGCCTCCAACGCGGTGAACCTGACCGATGGGCTGGACGGTCTCGCGATCGGCCCCTCCATCATCGCCGCCGGGACGTACATGCTCTTCGCCTACCTCACCGGCAATGTCAAGATCGCGAACTACCTCCAGATCCAGTACCTCCCGGGCGTCGGCGAGCTGTCGATCTTCTGCGGAGCCCTCGCAGGGGCGGGGCTCGGGTTCCTCTGGTTCAACGCCTACCCCGCGCAAATGTTCATGGGGGACACGGGTTCCCTTGCCCTGGGGGGCGCGATGGGGACGGTGGCGGTTATGGTGAAGCAGGAACTCGTCCTCGTGCTGGTGGGGGGGGTATTCGTGGTGGAGGCTCTCTCGGTGATCTTCCAGGTGACCTCCTACAAGACCCGGAGGAAACGGATCTTCCGGATGGCGCCGATCCACCACCACTTCGAGCTGCAGGGGTGGGCCGAGCCGAAGATCATCGTCCGGTTCTGGATCATCGCGATCATCCTCGCGCTGCTGGGGATCAGCACGCTGAAGATCCGGTGACCGTGGAGACCTTCTCGGAGAAACCGGTGATCGTGGCGGGGGCCGGACGGTCAGGGCTCCTCGCGGCGCGCCTGCTGGCCGGGGAGGGAGCCCGGGTCACGCTGCGGGACGACCGCCCCCGGGCGGACGTCGAGGCGTCGCTGGGCGAGCCGATCCCCGCCGGGATCGCCTTTCTGCGCGGGATGCCCGGGGAAGGGGAGGTCAGGCGGAGCGCCTTGCTCGTCGTGTCGCCCGGCGTCCCCCGGGAGAAGCTGCCCCTTTCGGCCCTCTCCGCGGCGGGTGTCCCGGTTTGGGGGGAGCTCGAACTCGGGTTCCGGAGGTTTCAGGGGAAGGTGGCGGCGATCACGGGAACCAACGGGAAGTCGACGGTGACCACACTCGTCGGGGGGATGGCTTCCGGGTCCTTCCCGAAGGTGTTCGTCGGGGGGAATCTCGGGACGCCGTTCGTCGCCGCCGCGGGGGCTACCTGCGAGTGGGGCGTGGTGGAAGTCTCCAGCTTCCAGCTTGAGTCGATCACGAGTTTCCGGCCCCGGGTGGCGGCGCTCCTGAACCTCACCGAGGACCATCGTGATCGGTATGCGACGAAGGAGGCGTATTTCGAGGCAAAGATGGCTATCTTCCGGAACCAGGGTCCCTCCGACACCGCGGTCGTCCATGCCGATGACCCCGAGGTGACCGCGCGCCTGGGATCGATCCGGGCGCGGCTCCTCCCGTTCTCCGTATCGCGGGCCCTGGAGGAGGGCGCCTTCCTTTCCGGCGGGGAGATGGTGCTCCGGAGGCCTTCCGGAGAGGAGCGCTATCCCCGGGCGGTCCTGAAGATCCCCGGTCTACAGAACGTGGAGAACGCTCTCGCGGCGATCGCCGTCGCCCGTTCGATGGAGATCTCTCCGCAGGAGGTGCTGGCGGAACTCGCGCGGTTCCCGGGACTGCCTCACCGGGTGGAGTTCGTCCGATCGGTCGCGGGTGTTTCGTACTTCAACGATTCCAAAGGGACGAACGTGGGCGCCGTCCTCGCCGCCCTCGACGGATTCCCCGAACCGGTGGTGCTGATCGCGGGAGGAAAGGACAAGGGCGTGGACTTCCGGCCGCTGCGGCCCGCGCTCGGAAGAAAAGCCCGGGCCGTCGTGCTTCTCGGTGAGGCCAGGGACAGGATGGCAAGGGAGCTGGCGGGAGCGGCGCCGATCACCGTGTCCGGTACGCTCGCCCAGGCGGTGCGGGCCGCAGCCGAAGCCGCACGGACGGGGGACGCGGTCGTCTTCTCACCGGCGTGCTCGAGCTTCGACATGTTCCGGAACTTCGAGGAGCGCGGAGAGGCGTTCCGAAAGGCCGTTGAGGAGCTGCCCGGATGATCCTGGGGAAACGCCACGAGAACCTGATCCTCGCGCTGTGCGCCCTGTCGTTGACGGTTCTCGGCATGACCATGATCTACAGCGCGACGAACGTCATGGCGGGTTCGTCGGACCGGTACGGGTTCGACCCGGCGTACTTCTTCAAGCGCCAGGTCCTGTTCCTGGCGATCGGGATCGCGTTCGCCATGGGTCTGTCCCGCCTCGACCACGACTTCTACCGCCGGCGGATCGGGTGGATCCTCGGGGCGGCCTTCCTGCTTCTTTTGATGGTGTACATCCCCGGGGTCAGTCGCACGGCGAACGGCGCTTCCCGGTGGATCAACCTTCGTCTGTTCACCTTCCAGCCCTCCGAGTTCGCCAAGTTCGCCCTGCTCGCCTTCGCCGCGTGGGCCATCGACCGGAACGGCGCGAAACCGAAACAGGGATACCGCGCATTCCTCCCCATGATCGCGGTGATGGGGATGTTCGTCGCGGTGATCCTGAAGGAGCCGGATTTCGGGATGGCCGTCGTGATCATCGCGTCCTTCCTCGTGGTCGTGTTCATCGCCGGGTTTCCCTGGAAACTCCTGGCCGCCTTCGCCGCCGCCGGCGCCGGGGGCGCCGCTCTCCTCATCCTTGCCGAGCCGTACCGGGTCGCGCGGATTCAGGCGTTCCTCGACCCGATTTCGCAGGCCCGGACGGCGGGGTACCAGGTCGTGCAGTCCCTGATCGCCTTTTCCAACGGTGGTCTCCTCGGTACGGGCGTCGGCGGGGGGAAACAGAAGCTTTTCTACCTGCCGGAGATCCACACCGATTACATCTTCTCCGTGATCGGGGAGGAGCTCGGGTTCGCGGGCGTGACGCTCGTGGGCGCATGCTTCCTCACCATGGTGTGGGTGGGGTTCCGGATCGCGCGCCGGGCGCGCGACCCGTTCGGCATGTACCTCGCCATGGGTGTCTCCTCGGTGATCGGCATCCAGGCGCTGATGAACATGATGGTGGGGCTTTCGATGCTCCCTCCCAAAGGGATGGTGCTCCCGTTCCTGAGCTACGGGGGGAGTTCCCTGATTCTGCACCTGGCGGCGATCGGCGTATTGATGAACATATCCCTGAAGGGGGCGGATGGCATTGCCACTGCGGATGATCGTAGCCGGGGGAGGGACCGGTGGGCACGTCTTTCCGGGGATCGCCCTTGCTGATGCGTTCCTCTCCCTTTGTCCCGACGGTGTCGTCTCCTTCGTCGGGACAAGGGAAGGGATCGAGGCGTGGGCCGTTCCGGCCAGGGGGTTCCCGATCGACTTCGTTCCCTCCGGCCAGGTCCGGGGGAAGGGGATCGGGGCCCTCCCAGGCGTACTTCGGATGGCGCTCGGATTTCCGGCCGCGGTGGCGGTCTTGAGGCGCCGCCGCCCGGATCTGGTTATCGGCGTGGGGGGATACGCCTCGGTGCCGGTCGCGCTCTCCGCTGCTCTTCTGGGCATTCCACTGTTCCTGCAGGAGCAGAACAGCGTGCCCGGCCGTTCGAACCGGCTCCTGGCGCGGCGAGCGGTCCGGGTGTTCGCGGGCTTTTCCGGCGCGGTCCCTTTCTTCCCTCCGGGCCGGGCGGAGGTCATGGGGAACCCGGTCCGCGCGGAGATCGTCGCGGCGGCGCGAGCGTGCGGACGGGAGGGACCGCCGGAGACGCCGTTCACCGTGCTGGCGCTGGGAGGCTCGCAGGGGGCGAGGGCGATCAACACCCGGGTGCTGGGGATGGCCCGGAGAGCGAAGCGGGAGGGGACGGCGATCCGGTTTCTGCTGCAGACGGGGGCGCGAGAGCACGAGGCGGTGGCGCGATCGGCGCGTGAGGAGGCCCTCCCGGTAGAGCCGTTTTCGTTCACGGACCGGATCGGGGATTGGTTCCCGCGCTGCCATGCCGTGCTGATGCGCGCAGGAGCCCTCTCCATCGCGGAAGCGGCGCTCTTCGGACGTCCGTGCGTGCTCGTTCCGTACCCGCTCGCGGCGGACGACCACCAGGCGGGGAACGCGAGGGAGTTCTGCGCTTCCGGGGCAGGAGCGTGGCTGCCGGAGAGCGAAGCGACCGAGGAGGCGCTCTGGTCGAAGCTGTGGAGCCTCGGCGGCGATCGGGTCGCGCGGGAGCGCGCGGGAGCGGCGGCGGTCTCCTTCTCCCGTCCCGGCGCGGCAGTCGATGCGGTCCGTGCGGCCTTGCGGCTGTCCGGGAACGTTTCCGGGGAGGCGGGAGCGCCGGATGTATAGGAAGGGACTCCCCATCCACTTCGTCGGGATCGGCGGCATCGGGATGAGCGGGATCGCGGAGCTGCTCCTGAACCTCGGGTACCGGGTGTCCGGGTCCGACCTGCGGCGCTCCGACACGACGGAGCGGCTCGAGCGGCTCGGCGCGGAGGTACGGACGGGACATTCCGCTTCGAACATCCCCTCCGACGGCCACGTTGTGGTCGTCTCCTCGGCGGTCCGGTCCGACAACCCCGAGATCCTCGAGGCGCACCGCCGGAAGATCCCCGTGATCCCCCGCGCCGAAATGCTGGCGGAGTTGATGCGGATGAAGTACGGCATCGCGATCGCCGGAACGCACGGAAAGACGACGACGACCTCGATGGTCGCCACCGTGCTCGCGGCGGCCGGCTGGGACCCGACGGCGGTCGTGGGTGGAAAGCTGAACAGCCTCGGATCCAACGCGAAGCTGGGGCAGGGGGATTTCCTCGTCGCGGAGGCGGACGAGAGCGACGGCTCGTTCCTGAAACTTTCGCCCACCGTGGCGGTGGTCACCAACATCGACCCGGAGCACCTCGATTTCTATTCGGGGATCGGGCAGATCAAGGAGACGTTCCTTCACTTCATCAACAAGGTTCCCTTCTACGGGTTCTCGGTCCTGTGCATCGACCACCCCAATGTCCAGGAGCTGATCCCCTCCGTGGAGAAGACCTACGTGACCTATGGGTTCTCCCGATCCGCGGACTACCGCGCGGAAGAGGTGGTCCCGACCGGGATGACGAACCGGTTTGCCGTCTTCGCGAGAGGCGTGCGGCAGGGCGAGGTCCTCCTGCGGGCGCCCGGGCGCCACAACGTCAGCAACGCCCTGGCGGCGGCGGCGGTCGCCCTGGAACTCGGGATCCCGTTCGACCAGGTGCGGGAGGGACTGTCCGCGTACGCCGGAGTGGGGCGGCGCTTCCAGGTGAAGGGAGAGATCGACGGCGTCACGGTGGTGGACGATTACGGTCATCACCCCGTGGAGGTCCGGGCGACGCTTGCCGCGGCGCGGGAGGTCTGGCCCGACCGGCGCATCATCGTCGGATTTCAGCCGCACCGGTACACGCGCACACGTGCGCTGTTCAAGGAGTTCCTCTCGGCGTTCCAGGATGCGGACGTCCTGCTCGTCTTCGACGTGTACTCCGCGGGGGAGGAGTCGATCGAAGGGGCCACCGGCGAAGCGTTGTGCTCCGCAGTCCGGGATCATGGACACCGGGATGCCCTGTATCTCGGCAAATCTACGGGAGCGGGAGAGGCGGTCCGCGCCATCCTGCGACCGGGTGACATCTTTCTGACGATGGGGGCCGGCGATGTCTGGAAACTGGGAGAAAGCCTTCTCCCGCGGTAGCGGCGGGAGAGGCAGGGAGGCTGGGGCGGTAGTGCGGACCATCGAGGTAGCGTTCCATGTGAAGTTGCGGGAGTACACCACCATCGGGATCGGCGGAGCTGCCGATCGGCTGGTATTTCCGCGGTCGGCGGCGCAGGTCCGGGAGATCGTCGTTGCGGAGGGCCGTTCGGGTCGCCCCATGCAGGTCCTGGGGGCGGGATCCAATCTCCTGGTGGCGGACGGCGGTGTGTCGGCCACCGTGCTGTGCACGAAGAAGCACCTTTCCAAGGTGGTGTTCCTTTCCGACGGATCGGTGGTTGTCGAGGCGGGAGCGATGCTCCCCCGGCTGGCCGTGCTCTGCGCCCTCTCCGGACTCTCGGGGATCGAGCCGCTCTCCGGGATCCCGGGAACGGTGGGCGGCGCGCTGGCGATCAACGCCGGGGCCTACGGGGGAAGCATCGGGGAGCTTGTCGAGTGGGTGGAAGTGGTCGACGCCGAAGGGGAGATCCACAGGGTCGAGGCGCGGGCGATCCGCTTCGGGTACCGGGAAGCGAAGTATCCGGTCCAGGGGATCGTGGTGCGGGCCGGGTTCCGGTTCGCGGCCGGGACGAGGGAGGCCGTGTTCGAGCGGATGAGGCAGTTCAACGAGAAGCGTCGCGCCAGTCAACCGTGGGGGGAGAAGACCTTCGGATCCGCGTTTCGCAATCCTCCCGAGGGCGCGGGAAAGGCCAGGGAGCTGCTCGAGCGAGCGGGGATGAAGGGCGAGCGGGAGGGGGACGCCTGCTTCTCGGAGAAGCACGCGAATTTTCTCGTGAACCGGGGACGCGCCACCGCGGCGGAAGTCCGGCGGCTCCTGTCCCGCGGCCAGAGCGCGGTGCGGGTGTCCTGCGGCATCCTGCTTCTGCCCGAGGTGAAAATGTGGGGGGACTTCGATGTCTGATCGGATCGTATTCGCCGGCAGGAAAGTGGGCGTGTTCCTTGGCGGGGTTTCCGCGGAGCGGGAGGTCTCCCTCCGGACGGGGGCGGCCGCCGCCGCGGCGCTGCGGCGCCTCGGGTGCGACGTCCGCGAGATCGACATCCGGGAGGACTGGCTGGGCACGGTTCGGGACGCGGGCGTCGACGTCGCGTTCCTGGCCCTGCACGGGCGGTTCGGGGAGGACGGCTGCATCCAGGCCGCGTGCGAGCTCGTCCGGCTTCCGTACACGGGGTCCGGAGTCGCCGCCTCGGCCGTCGCGATGAGCAAGGTGCTGGGGAAGCGGGTGGCCGCCTCGGCGGGCGTGCCGTGCGCGCCGGACGCGGTCTACGAGGGGGCGGATCGCACGGGGGCGAAACCGCCCGATTTCGGCTTCCCCCTCGTGGTGAAGCCCGACCGGGAAGGTTCGACCGTCGGCATCACGATCGTCCGCGGCCCGGACCAGTGGGAAGCCGCGCTGGCCGAGGCGGCGAAGCACGACAGCCGCATACTGGCGGAGGGGTTCATCCCCGGGCGGGAGATCACCGTCGGGATCCTGAACGGGAAGGTCCTCCCCGCGATCGAGATCGTTCCGAAGTCCGGCTTCTACGACTACCAGTCCAAGTACACCGCGGGCCAGACGGAGTATGTGATCCCGGTACCGATGGACCGGGACATCCTCCTCCGCGCCGCGGAGTACACAAGGCGCGCCGCCCGGGCGATGGGGCTGCGGGGGGCGGCGCGCCTCGATTATCGCGTCGATCCGTCGGGGAACGTCTTCTTCCT
>Ga0214471_10000159_pt1 | contig 64237 bp, 66 predicted proteins | sample RVTome_5_FD_207665 | JGI IMG/M metagenome (GOLD analysis project Ga0214471, IMG submission 207665) | Soil microbial communities from uranium-contaminated site in the Upper Colorado River Basin, Wyoming, United States - RVT142D155 | ecosystem: Environmental > Terrestrial > Soil > Contaminated >... | reverse complement strand
CCAACAGCTCCACGAGCGCGCGCGGCGGCGTCGATACGGGCGGGGTGGCTTCAGGCATCGTGCGGCTATTATAGCGCATGACCGCCTCGCTCCGGCTCACGACGCCGCCCCGCGCGCGCGCCGACGCCGGCCTGGCGCGGCGCCGCGGGACGGGGGCCGCATCAGCTGCCCCCTCCTCAAACCGAATCGAAGAGCGCTTGACAAGTCCCAGGAATTCGGCACAATATCAATCAACATCATTTGCACGCATACTCCTTCATGGCAAAACGCACAAAAGCTGAAGAACTCCTCAATTTCGAAATCGCGTTCTACGAAAAACTCGTTCACGCCTACCCCGAGTTCGTCGACGCGCTGATGCCCCTTGCGGAAGCCTATACGCGACGCGGCTTTCACGAAAAGGGACTCGAAGTCGATCTTAAGCTCATCAAGCTGAAGGCCTACGACCCCATCGTGTGGTACAACATGGCCTGCAGCTATTCCCTGCTGGAACGGATCGAGGACGCGATGGGGGCGCTGCGCGAAGCGGTGCGCCTGGGATATTCGGACCTGCGCCATCTGCGGCACGACCCCGACCTCGCCAAGCTCCGGCAGTCGCCGGAATTCAACGGGCTCCTGACGGAGCTCATGCAGCGCCAGCCCAGCTGACCGGGCTTACCGCCAAATCCCCCGCGCCGCGCGCCGCGCCTCTTCCTGGGCCTGCCGAAGCCGTTCGGTATGTTTCACGTTCGGCGGGATCGTGAGCAGCACGGCCAGCCCCTCGCGCACCAGCGCCTCGTTCACCATCTCGCCGTCGACATAGACGTACGCAAGGAGCCGTCCGTAGCGATCGGTGGGATTGACGTCGTACTCGAGGCGGATCGTTCGTCCGCCGACGAGGAGCCGGTTGGCCTCCGTAGCGGCCCGGCTGAACGGTTCGGGATCCTCCACCCATTCCTCACCCACGCGGCGCCTGGCTTCCGGCGCGTCGATGCCCAGATAGCGCACGAGGCGGCCGTCCGACAAGCGCACAGTGTCGCCGTCGATCACGTCCCGGACGCCGGCCTCGGTCGGCACGGCGGGGCGGCAACCCGGCGCCGCGACGAGGATCAGCGCGGCGCCCAGCCACGCGCGTGCCGATCGGGTGCGCGGGCGCACGGCGGCTATCGCTTGAAGGTCAGGCCCGCGGCGGCTTCAAGCGCCCGGACTTTCTGCTCCATCCGCGGTCCGGACTTATCCTTGCGGTCATCGATGCGGATGCTGAGGATGACGCGGTCCGCGATTTCCAGGGCTGCCGCGCGGCACTTCGCCGCGAGCGCCATGATCGCGTCCCAATCCCCTTCCACGACGGTCCCCATGGGGCCGACGCGGTAGTCCAGGCCGCTTGAGTCGATCAGCTTCGCCACCCGCGCCAGGTGGACGCTCAAACTCGCCGTGCCCGTGCCGACCGGAAGTACTTCGAGTTCCGCGAGCATCGTCGTTGCCTCCTTCCGTTTATGATAACAAAGAAATGGCAGGTTGAAGATAGAAGATAGAAGGTAGAAGATGGAAGGTAGAAGGTGGAAGGTAGAAGTTGGATTGATCCACCGTCCACCTTCCACCTTCCACCTTCTACCTTCTACCTTCCACCTTCTGCCCTATGATGCCGAACGGCAAAGCCGGAACCCGACGAGGCCGACGACCGGCACGAGCAGGAATCCCGCCGCAGCGACCGGGAGCCAGGGGAACGCGATGTGCACGAACGTCGCGTCCATCCGGAGCGCGTCCTCGGCCGTCATCAGCCGGCTGAACTGGTACGCGCGTCCGGATTTCGGCAGGCGGATCATCAGCGACAGGAGCCCCGTCGTTTCCGGCGTGGCCGGCAGCGACTGCAGCAGGTCCATCTCCCGATCCTCTCTGCCGCGGCCGGGCGCATCGGCGAGATGACCGTAGCCGAGCGCCACCACAGGCGCTTCGGCGGCAGCCCGCATCTTGCCATCGGTCTTCCCAGACTCACCGAGCTCATCCTGCCCGATGAACTGGGCGTGCCGCTTCAGCATCCTCATCACTCCCCCCGCATTCGCGTCCCGGCGTCCGGCGGGCGTGAACGGCCCCGCCAGGAACTCGGTCGGCGTGGCGCCTCGCTCCACGTTGCCCTTCACGCGCATGAACCGGACGGACTCCGGAGCGAACACCGTCCAGTTGGCGATGGTGAGCGGCACGTCCAATTCCGGCCCCTCGAGCGCCAGGCGCCCGATACCGCTCAGGGTCCCCCGCCGCTCATAGTAGACCACTTCCACGACGACCGGCCGCCCGGGATCATCCGCCGTCGAAAGGGGCACCAGGAGCGCGCCCGCCTCGCCGACGGCCGGTTTGACCGCCGAGCCGTCCACAAGCGCGCCCCAGAGCGTCGCCCCTTCCGGGAGCCGCACCGCCAGGAACTGCTTCTTGTTCGCGCGGAGCAGATACGTCGCGCGGCTGAGCAGCTCGCCCTGGCGGGACACCACGGTGATCAGCTCGCCCTGCTCCGCGACCGCGGAGAGGACCGGATGGTGCTCATGGCGCGTCAGCGTCGCCGCGACCCGGTACGGATGCTGGTGATAGCGGTACGCGAGCACCGGCTGATCGATCATCCCGGCCATCACCTGCGGCAGTTCGCGGATGTCGATCCGGGTGGCGCCTTCCATCACGTCCGGCGCGATCTCGAGGCTGCCCATCCGCGCCAGCGCCAGGTACCCGCGCTCCTGCTTGACGCCGTCCAGCACGAGCTCCGGCAGCGTGAACGATGCCGCGCCGGCCGTCGATTGCTCCCCTTCGATGAGGAGCCGGTAGCCGTCGTCCCTGACGGGCGAGGCGAGCGTTACGGTCAGCCGTCCGCCGGAGGCGGTGTCCGCCACCCGCCAGTCCTCGATGGCGGCGCCGCGCACGTGCCGCACGGCGAGACCCGCCGGCAGGATCACCTCGAACAACCGGACTTCGCCCTGCGCCACGCGGTAGTCCAGGATGTGCATGACCCGGGCGAGCTCCTCCTCGAGGATCACCGCCGTGTACACGTCGCCGTACACGACCGGATCGATCTTGACCGGCTGCGCCGGCTTCGTGCGCCAGCGGATGTCCACTGCTTCCGCCGATGCCAGGCTGGCTTCGAGCTGCACCCCCTCGCGCCGCGGTTCGGATTCCACGGCGACATAGAGCCGATCGAGCTCCCGCAACTCGATGTCACGCCGGGGCACGAACAGCGAGAGCGATGAGAGCGTCGCCTGGGGAATGCCGAACTGGATGCCCTCCCACTGCACGTCCCGCGGCATCCGGTGCGAGAACGCCACCTCGACCTGATACGTGCCCTTGCGGTCCACCCGGAGCGCATAGCCGCCTCCGCGCGGGATGATGTAGGCCTGCCCCGAGCGGCGCTCGAGCTCCACGCGCGTGATCCGGACGTTCGTGAGCCCGAGCGGGATTTCGCAATAGCCGTCCTGAAACACCTTGATCACGTACGTGGCCGTCATCCGCGCGAGCTGATCGTCCACGTCGCCCGAATACTCCGCCGATTCGATGACCCACCCGCTCGCGCCGGGCGGCACGGAAATCCGGTCCGCCCACGCCGGACCGGACGTCCCGATCAGTTCCGCCGCCGCCACAGCGGCCACCAGCCATCTCCTGCCGCGTCCTCGTTCCATCCTGCGCCTCCTTGTTACACAGCGCACACGGAGACAAGACCACACCACAGAGCGCATAGCGGAAGAAGGAGCCGGGATCCCCCCGCTGACACATTCTGTGTCCTCTGTGGTGTTTGTACTCATCTCCGCGTCCTCTGTGCTCTGTGCCTCTGTGCCACTGTGGTTCCCTGCCCAATTCGACACCGCACATCCTGAATGGTTCCAACAAATTTGGGGACATTCTTCACAACTCCTGTATTTACAGTATGTTACAAATGAATTCCACCGCTGAGGCGCCCATGAAGCAGTCAAGCGAGCGCGTAGCGGTGGGGGGGCGGAGTGTGTGAATTGCGGATTTCGGATTGCGGATTTCGGATTGAAAAGCCTGAGGGTTGGCGGGATGCTGGAGGCTGGAAATATCAGGGTTCGGTCAGGTCGCGTAACGCGAAACGCGTAACGCGTAACGTGGGACACCAGATTCCCGTCTGAAGCTGGAGGCTAGAGGCTGGAGACTGGAACAATCGGTTAGCAACAGCTCCTGTTCCAGCTTCTAGCTTCCAGCGCCCAGCTTCTCGCCGCTCGTGTGACAGAACAGACGGAATAGACGACGTCTAGTCGCTGGTCTCTGGTCGCTGGTTGCTGGTCACTGGTTGCTGGTCGCTGGTTGCTGGGCTCCGCGCGGAAGCAGGATGACGTTGAGCTCGACCCAGCCGGTGTCGGGCGGCATCGGCGCGTCGGCCGGCACGGCCAGTCCCAGCTCGCGGATGACATCGAGGGGACTCGCGCGAACCCAATGCTCCTCTTCTCCGGCCCGGTATGTCGGCACCGCCATTTGCAGATTGAGCGAGACGAACCGGCGCAGGAACTCCACCGCCTTCGGCGATGGCAGCCGGACCAGCATGGAGCCGGATGCCCCGGCGCGGACATCTCCTCCGGCTTCCCGAACCCAGCGACCGATCCCCTCAGAGACCGAAGCGACATCGCGCACCGGCCAGCGCAGACGAACGGAGGCTCCGGCTCTCCGCCCGCCGATGTCATCCCGGGTCTGTGCCTGCTTCATCTCCCGCGCCTCATCCAGATTCGCCGCCTGCGCGGCCGCGGAGGCCCTGGCGTCTGTCTCTGTGGTCTGAGGCGCAACGGGCATGTGCCGGACGGCGCCGTGATCCGGTTTCCCCGCCTGCTCCCCATACTCGGCGATCTCCATCTTTGCCGCGTCTTCGATGACCGCGGATCGCAACACCTGCTCCGATTCCGCCTGCGCATCGCTCAGTGCCAGACGATCACCGCCCGGGCCGGCAAACGCCGCCTGTCTTCGCTGCAGCGCGGGCACCTCCGCCGGCGCGTCCGGCGCGGGCGAGGCCGGACGGTCGCGCGCGGTGTCGTCATCGGCGGACCGCCCAAGCAAACCGACCGCGGACGTCCTGCGAGGCTGAGACGTGTCGAACAGGCCAGGCAGACTGATCACGGCCACGAGCAGCGCCCCCGCGGCGGCGAGCGCCAGCCCATGCGCCGGCAGCCATGCCGGCCATCGCCAGTCGGCCCGCCGCGGCTCAGCGGCCGGTCGGGCCTCGAGCCGCGCGCGTATGCCCGGAACGAGGTCCGGTGCTTCCGGCCGGCGCATGGCGCGCAGCGAGGCCCCCATGGCCCGGAGCGCGCTCAACTCCTCGCGGCAGCGCGCGCACCCGGCCAGATGCCCTTCGAGCGCGACGAGCTCCTCCCCGCGCACCTCCGCATCCACATAGGCGGACAACGAGTCACGAAACCGCCGGCAATCGCGCATCAGAGTTTCCCGTCCAGGCACGCCCGCAGCTCGCGGCGCGCGCGGCTCAATCGCGATTTCACGGTCCCCACGCGGCACCCCGCCATCCGGGCAATCTCCTCATACGAATACCCCTCGAGGTCGCGCAGCACCACCACGACGCGGTGCGCCTCATCCAGCCGCTGGAGCGACTCGAGCACCGCGCCCTCGAGCTCCCGCGACTGCGCCGCATGAGCCGGCTCAGGCGACGGGTCAGCCGCGTCCAGCCCCGGCGAGTCCTCGCCCCCCGGGCCCGGCGCGTCCAGCGAGGCCGCGATCACCCGGCGCCGGCGGGCCCACCAGCGCCGACGGTTGCGGCACAGGTTCATGGTGATCGCCACCAGCCATGTCGAGAACTTGGACCCGCCGCGGAACGCGCCGAAGCCCCGGTACGCCCGGATGAACGCCTCCTGCGCGATGTCCTCCGCCTCGTCCCGGTCCCCGAGCATGCGCATCGCCACGGCGAACACCTCCCGCTGGTGCGCGCGCACGAGCCGGTCGAACGCCTCGAGCGATCCGCTCTTGGCCTGCTCGATCAGGCCCGCGTCGCCCGCGTCCGACTCGGCGTCAGCCACCGGATTCGACACCGGAACCCCCTCCCGGGTTCCCTCGCGCCGAAGGCGTCGACGCAAGGCGCGCCGCTGGGGTGTCGAGGCCACCGCGGCGCGCCGCCGAAATCCGCTCCCGGATCGGGGGATGGCTGTACAAGAGCCAGCGCGCCCAGGCCGGCGGCGACGGGTCCGCGAGATTGAGCCCGCCCAACCGCTCCAGCGCCGACGTGAATGCCGCCGGTGCCGCGTGCCGCAGCGCGAACCGGTCCGCCTGCCACTCGCACCGCCTTGAGAAGGCCAGCTGCGCCGGTCGCATCAGCAGCCACAGCGCGCTCATCCACAACGCCAGCGCCGGAGCGCCTGCGGGATCCGCCAGGCCCCTGAGTCCGAACCGCGAGACCCCCCAGGGCGCGACCAGCGCCGTCAGCGCAACCCCCGCCCCCGTGCCGGCCGCCGCCAGCGCCAGAAACTTCGGGATGTGCCGAAGCCGGTGGTGCCCCATCTCATGCGCCAGCACCGCCTCCACCTCATCGAGCGGAAAGCCCTCCAGCAGCGTATCGGAGACGTACACGCGCCGCGTGCGTCCCAGGCCGGCCAGCATCGCGTTCGCCTTGCGCGTTTCCACGCCAAGCGCGAACCGCGACACGCCGACGACCGGCACCCCGATGCGCCGGCACAGGCCGAGCAGGCGCTCCAGCACCTCCGGCTCCCGCACGGGCGTGGTCGGATAGAACCGGGGGAGAATCAAGGCCGGAAACGCCCAGAGCATCAACACCGAGACCGAGAGCCAGCCGGTCGCCGCCATGGCCGGCCAGGCGGATCCCGCTGTCCGGACGATGGCGTAGAACCCCTCGATCATGACGAACGCGATCCCCCAACTGAACGCCGCGCGCTTCAGCGCCCGGTGGATCCAAGCCGGAAGCGACAGCCGCAGGAGCCCGAATCGCTTCGGCACCACATAGCCGGCGATGACCGTCGACGGCAGCAGGCACAGCGCATAGCCGGCGCCCGCCACGAGGAGCCACCCGGCAAGCGACAGCGCCGGATGCGGCATGCGCGCTTCCCACCACCGGGCGAGCGCCTCTGACGCCCCGCTCGCCTGGAGCGCGAGGCAATACGCCAGCCCCGTTGCGAGCTCCACCCAGAACAGGCGGTACTGGACGCGGGCATATCGCCGGCCCGCGCCCGCGTCTTCCGGAGGATCCTGCGGGAGAGGAGGCTGCGCGTCCGGCATGCGGGCGATCAGCCCTGCGACGCAGGGTGGGCGGAGCCGTCGGGAACTCGCAAGCCCCGTTCGCGCTCGAGCGTGCTCTCGGCGATGAAGCGCCGGTAGTCGTCCGCCTGGCGCGCGCCCTCGTCTTCGCTGACGCCGCGCAGCACCCGAAGCCACGTGACCACTTTCGGCACGAGGTCCAGCCCGTGGCAGGAGCTCCAGGCGATGGACGTCCGCCTGGCGAGGACGTCGGTGACCGTGCAGGCCGCTTCCTCCCGGATCGCGTGCGTCAGCTCCGCGTCCAGGAGCGCGTGGTGCGCGCACGCCTGGGACGCCAGCGCCGGCTCCTCCGCCAGGCAGCGCACGATGCGGGAGGTTCCCACCCCGTAACGGGTCAGGAGCCGCGCCAGCGTTTCCGGACCGAGCTTGGCCGTCACGCCACGCCAATGCTCGAGCGACACCGGAAGCAGTTCCTCGATGAGGCTCACCTGATCCGTCAGGCAGCGCTCGGAGGCGCGTCCCACCCGTTTGGCGACGAGATCCGCCACCTGCTGCGCCATGCGCCGGTACGTCGTGTACTTCCCGCCCATCACGCTGATCAGGCCGCGGCGGTCGATCTCGATGCGGTGCTCGCGGGACGCCGCGTCCGCCCGGCCGGAGAAGCTCAACAGGGGTCGGGCCCCGGCGAACGTCCCGATCACATCCTGCTCGCTCACGTGGGCGCCGGGGAGGCGGCGGTTCACCAGCTCAAGCAGATAGCCGACTTCGTTGCGGTACGCCCGCAGGTGCTCCAGCGGCGCGTCCACGGTGGATTCGGTCGTGCCGACGAGGGAGACGCGCCCCCACGGCAGCACGAACACCATCCGCCCGTCCGCGCCCGACTGGAGGAACAGCCCGCGCTCCGCGATCCGGGGGAGGACGACGTGAATGCCTTTGGTGGGGGCGAGGCGCCTCGGCGCATCGGGCACGGAGAGGCGGCGCACGACGTCGGACCACGGGCCGGTCGCGTTCACCACGACGCGCGCCCGGATATCGAAGGTCTGCTGCGCAAGCGTATCCTCGACCGCCGCGCCGCAGACGCCCTTCACGGTCATGATGAGCGACTGCACCCGGACGTAATTGGCGCAGGCAGCGCCGAAACTCTTGGCCTGGAGCACGTTCGCCAGGCACAGCCGGGCGTCGTCCATCTGGCAGTCGCCGTAGAGGCCTGCGCCTCGGAGCTCCTCGGCGGACAGCGTCGGCTCCATGGCGAGCGCGCGGCGCGCCGAGAGTATCCGGTGCGGCTGGACCGTCCGTCCCCACGCCAGGAGATCGTATAGCCACAACCCCGCGCGGAGCTTCCACGCCGGACGCGGGTCGCCCGCGTAGGCCGGCAACAGGAGCGCCAGCGGCCGGACGAGGCCGGGCGCGACCTCCCGGAGCACGCGGCGCTCGCGCACGCTCTCGCGCACCAGGCCGAGCTGGCCGTGCTCGAGGTAGCGAAGGCCGCCGTGAATCAGCTTGGATGTCTTGGAGCTCGTCCCGCCGGCGAAGTCGCCCTGCTCCACGAGGGCCACCTCGAGTCCGCGCATCGCCGCGTCGCGCGCCACGCCCGCCCCGACGATCCCGCCCCCGATCACCAGCAGGTCGAACTGCTGCTGCGCCAGCCGCCCGAGCACCTGCGTCCGCGTGTCCGTCATGAAGCCCCTCGGTCAAGTCTCCTCGTCCCTTTCTCTTCGCCCGAGGGGCGGAATCCCGGTCGAGCCCGCCCCGCCGAGGCGGGGTGGAGCGAGGCGCGGGATCGGCGGCTCCGGACGCGCCCGACGGCGTCGCGCCAGCCCTCGATTCTTACCCGGCGCTCCCGCGCCGTCATGCCGGGCCGGAACACGCGCTCCGGACGGGCCGCGTGACGCGCGAGCCCGCGGGGAGACCACCAGCCCAGCGCCGCGCCCGCGAGCAGCGCAGCCCCCTTGCCCGTGTTCGCGACCATGGCCGGCCGCGCAACGGGCAGGCCGAGGATGTCCGCCTGGAACTGCATGAGCCAGTCGTTGCGGGCCGCGCCGCCGTCGACGCGCAGCGCCTTCAGGCGCACGCCCCCGTCCTGTTCCATGGCGTCCACGACGTCGCGCGTCTGGTACGCGAGCGACTCGAGGGTCGCGCGGGCGACCGACGCCCGGGTCGTGCCGCGCGTCACGCCAAGCAGCGCGCCGCGCGCGTGGGGATCCCAGTAGGGAGCGCCCAGCCCGACGAACGCGGGAACCATGTAGAGCCCGTCCGCCGGGCCCGCCCGGCGCGCCAGCGCTTCCGTCTCGGCGGCCGTCGCGATGATGCCCAGCCCGTCCCGCAGCCACTGGATCGCCGCGCCCGCGATGAAGATGCTCCCCTCCAGGGCGTAGCGCGGCCCGTCCGGCGAGTACACCAGCGTCGTGACCAGCCCGTGCCGGCTGGTGACGCCGCGGCGGCCGGTGTTGAGCAGCAGAAAGCAGCCGGTGCCGTACGTGTTTTTCGCGCTGCCGGGCTCGAGACACCCGTGGCCCACCATGGACGCCTGCTGGTCGCCGGCAATGCCGAGGATCGGGATCCCCGCCGGGAGCGGTCCGATGGCCGCGGTCTCGCCGAAGAGCCCGCACGGGGGCTTGACTGCCGGCAATACCGCCTCCGGCACGCCGAAGAGATCCAGGAGCGCCGGGTCCCACCGATGCGCGTGGATGTTGTAGAGCAGCGTCCGGGAGGCGTTCGTGTAGTCGGTCGCGTGCACGCGGCCGCCGGTCAGATGCCAGAGTAGCCAGGTGTCCACGGTCCCGAAGGCGAGCGCGCCGGTGGCGGCCGCGCGGCGGGCGCCGCGCACGTGGTCGATGAGCCAGCGGACTTTCGTGCCGGAGAAGTACGGATCGAGCCTGAGCCCAGTCCGGGCTCGGATCAGCCGTTCCCGCCCCTCCGCCTTGAGACGCTCGCACATCGGGGCCGTCCTGCGGCATTGCCAGACGATGGCGTTCGCGATGGGCCGGCCCGTGCGCCGGCTCCAGAGCATGGCGGTCTCGCGCTGGTTGGCGATCCCGATGCCGGCGATCCGCCGGGGAGAAAGGCGCGCATCGCGCAGGGCCTTCCGGATGACGGCGAGCGTCACGGCGAGAATGTCGGAGGGGTCATGCTCCACCCAGCCCGGCTGCGGGTAATGCTGGCGCAACTCCGCGTAGGCCTCACCGGCTACCCGGCCCCGGCGGTTCACCACCAGCACCGTCGTCCCTGTCGTGCCCTGGTCGATGGCGAGGAGCATCACCTCAGAGTATACCAAAATTCGGAGCGAGGGGCGCGGCGCGGGGCACGGCGTGAGGATGACCATGAGAAGCTAGAGGATAGAAGGTGAAGGTGGAAGGTGGAAGGTAGAAAATGCAATACGGCCAGCTCGTTCCATCTTCCATCTTCCATCTTCTACCTTCTACCCTCCACCTTCTACCTTCCATCCTCGCATGATCATTTCCACGCCGCCCCTCGCCCCGTCCTGGTTGCTGGTCACTGGTCTCTGGTCTCTGGTTGCGACGCAGGCGCTGTTTCGCTTATAATGGCGCCGATGGCCGTCCACTCGCTTATCAAGTACGCGCGCGCCGCCCAACAGGCCGCCCTGGAAGCCGGTGCCCTGCTCGTCCGGCACGTCGGCGAACCCACCCGCATCGACACCAAGCGCAGCATGATCGATCTCGTCACGGAAATCGACCGCGCCTCGGAACTCCTGATCCGCCGGATCCTCAGCCGGGCGTTTCCCTCCTTCGGCGTGCTGGGGGAGGAGCATGGCCACGAGCGCGAGGGCGCTCCCTACTGCTGGATCGTGGACCCGCTTGATGGCACGATGAACTTCGTCCACGGGATTCCCTTCTTCGGCGTCTCCATCGCGCTCGAGCACCACGGGAAGCCCGTCGTCGGCGTGATCCACGACCCCTGCCGGAAGGAGATGTTCACCGCCATGCGCGGACGGGGCGCCAGCGTGAACGGCCGCCGGATCGGCGTCTCGCGCACGCGCCTGCTCGAGCAGAGCATCCTCTCGACGGGATTCTCCGCGAACTTCCGCACGAAGCCCGAGCCGTACCTGGGATGGTTCCGCGCGTTCGAGACCCGCTCGCATGCCGTCCGCCGGATGGGCTCGACCGCCTTGTGCCTCGCGTACGTCGCCGCGGGCCGGATCGAGGGATTCTACGAGCAGGATTTATGGCCTTGGGACATCGCGGCCGGGATCCTCTTGGTAGAGGAAGCGGGCGGCCTCGTCACTGATTTCCACCGCCGTCCGGTGACCTCCAAGAACCGGGACATCGTCGCGACGAACGAGCGCATCCACGCCGACATCATCCGGACCCTGCAGGCCCGCCGCGGCCCCCGCGCGTCCCGCCCCGCCCGCCGGTAGCAATCGCCTTGGATATCCACCAGTGTAATCCGGAATTGGGAATTCGGAATGCGGAATTCCGCATTCCCCATTCCGAATTCAGAATTCCGTGGAGGCCTGATCCGTACGCGCGAGATTACGCGCGATCCAAGATCACGAGTGTTTCCAGATGGCTGGTCTGGGGGAACATGTCGAACGCGGCGACCTCGGCGATCCGGTAGCGGGGGTACCCCGAGCCGAGCAGCGCAAGGTCCCGCGCCAACGATTGAAGATTGCAGGAGAGGTAGGCCAGGCGCGCCGGGCGCGCGGCGAGCAGCGTCGAGACGACGTGCGGATGGAGCCCCGCGCGGGGGGGGTCGATGACGATGAGGTCCGGCCGCGCCTCCTGGAGCCAGAAACGCCGCTCCATCAGCAGCTCCTCCGCTTTCCCCACCCGGAACTCCGCGTTGCGCACCCCGTTCTTCGCGGCATTCTGCCGAGCCAGCTCGATATTGTGCGGCTCGGTGTCGATGCCGTACACCTTCGCGAACGTCCCCGCCAGGTAAAACGAGATGAGCCCGAGGCCGCAGTAGAGGTCCCACGCCGTCCCCCGCCCGGCCGGCTCGCAGGCGCGGCGCAAGCGCTGGTAGATGCGGTCGGCCTGGACGACCGACGGCTGGAGGAAGCTGAAGGGGGACAGCTCGATCTCGAACGGTCCGATCCGCTCTTCCAGGCGCTCGGCGCCCGCGATGTGGACGAGGGAATCCGGCACGGCGATGTCCGCGAGCTTGTCCGTCACGCCCCAGGAGAACCCGGCGACGTCCGGGTGGCGGCGCGCCAGCTCGCGGCCGAGCCGCTCGGCGATGTCGCGCGGTCCTGAGCTCGTCATCAGGCACACCAGCACGCGCCCGGTCGCGTGGCTGGCCCGCAGCAGTAGGTAGCGGAAGAATCCCTGATGCGACGTTGCGTGATAGGCCGCCTGACCCGTCTGCGCCGCCAGCTCCAGCAGGGTTCGGGCGATGCGGCAGGCCGCCTCCGGCAGGAGCAGGCAGTCGTCGATGTCGACGATCCGCCAATAGGAGCCGGAACGGTGATAGCCGAGCGTCAGCGCTCCCGCTGCGTCGCCGAACGTGAACTCCGCCTTGTTGCGGTACCGCCAAGGGTCCTCGAGCGGCACGATCTCGACGGGCTGGGGAGGCGAGAACGGCGCAAGCGCCCGCTCGACCCATCCGCGCTTGATCGCCAGCTGGTCGAGGAGCGCCAAGTCCTGGAGCGTGCATCCTCCGCAGGCGCCCACGTACGGGCACGGGGGGGTCACCTTCGGAAAGGCGGCTTTCTCCCGCTCCAGCTGCTTCCTGGCGGCCTGCTTCATGGCCTGACCATGCAACCCATGAGCGTGCCAAATTCTGAATTCGGAATTGGGAATTCGGAATCGGTCGAATTCCGCATTCCGCATTCCGCATTCCAAACTTGGCATATATTACGCATGCTGATGGCTGGCCTGCCAGAGGATGAGGCGGCCCCACGCAATGCCGCCGACGAAGCCGCCCAGATGCGCCCAGACGGCCACGCCTCCGACGTCCGTCACCTGCCAGATCGCCGCCAGGCTCAATCCCCATTGCAAGAGAAACCATGCCGCGAGCCAGACGGCCCCCGGCAGCTCCACGATCGCCGGCCGCGCGTGCGCCCAACCCAGCGTCCGGATGCGCGCGCCGGGCGCCAGGACCAGAAACGCGCCCAGCACCCCGGCCACCGCCCCGCTCGCTCCGACCATCGGCGAGACGCCGTGCGGCCGGATCAGGATCTGCGTCACCGCCGCCAGCACGCCGCAGCCCAGATACCCGAGCAGGAACCTCAAGGACCCCGCGCGGCACTCAATCGCGCCGCCGAACACCCACAGGTAATGGAGATTGACCCAGAGGTGCAGCGCGCCCGCGTGCAGGAACTGCGCCGACAACAGGCTGAGGAACAGGCGGGGCCAATCCAGGAAGTCGCTCGGGCTGCCCACCTGCCAGTCGGACGGGACCACGCCGAGCTGATAGAGCGCGCGCCCGGCGACGTTCCCGGCAGACAGCTCCCAGATGAACGCGGCCACGTTGACGGCGACGATCGCCCGCGTCATCCACGGCGCGCGGGGCAGCCGCCGGCTCGCTCCCAGCGGAATCATGCCTGGCCGGAGAGTCTCGCGCGCACGCCGGGATGTTCGATCAGCCGGCCCGCCCGCCGCAGGACCGTCCGTTCTCCCGCGTAGGCCGCGCGCGCGAGCGCCTCCGCCAGCGGCAGCCACCCGGCCTCAACGACCTCCGTCTGATCCCGGGGTCCGGGCGCGCCCGATCCCTCCGCCGCCATGAGGAAGAACGTGACGGACTTGCGAACCCGAGCGCCGTCCGGGCGCAATCGAAACTGATACCGGATCGTGCCGAGCGGCTCGACAATGCGGCCGGTCAGCCCCGTCTCTTCCTCGACTTCGCGGACCGCTGCCGCCTCCGCCGTTTCTCCCGGCTCCAGATGCCCCTTCGGCAGGCACCATTCCCCGCGCCGGTGCCGCTCGCGCCGCACGAGGCAGACGTCGATCCGGCCATCGGCCTCGCGCGCCAGGACTCCGCCCGCGGATCGTTCCCGCCGCGTGCTCCGCACGTCAGCAACCATCACCCCGGGGAACGAATCGTCGTAGCGTCCGTCGTCGATGAGCCGTCGCTCATCATGGATCCCCCCTCATCCATCATCATCAGGAGAAGATAGAAGAGGGATGATAGAAGGTGGAACAAACCGGTGAAGGCGTTGCGGACTGTTCCCAATTCCATCTTCCACCTTCCATATTCTCGCTCCTCAATGGAACCCACATTGTATGTGAACATTCGAATAGGTTCCATGTACCCCGAGCGAGCAAAGCGAGTCGAGGGGGTACCCTTCGACTTCGCTCAGGGTACATGCGCCCAATGTTTAGATGCAATCGTGGGCGCATTTAGTGACGATCGACCATGGACTGTGGACTACGGCGAGGCGGGATCGACGCCGACGAGGCTCACGCCCGCCCGGTCCGCGGCCGCGACGATCTCCTCGCGGTTCAGGAGCAGCGTGGCGCCCGCCTCGACGGCCAAACACGACGCCCCGAGTTCCGCCAGCACCGCGATCGTCTGCAGGCCCACGACGGGCAAATCGAACCGGCGGTCCTGCTGAGGCGAGGCGGCCTTGACGATCACGAGCCCGCCGCCCGCCAGCGCCTGAGCCCGCCGCATCGCCGCGTCCGTCCCTTCCAGCGCCTCCACCGCCACGACGATCCCCTGTTTGACCGCGACGGTCTGCCCTACGTCCAGCTGCGCCATCGTCTTCGCGAGGCGCCGGCCGAGACGGATGTCCTCCTCTTCGCCGGGAGTGGGCCGCTTCGCCGTCAGCACGCCGGGGGGGCAGAGGCTCGAGCGGAGATACGTGGAGGAGTCCAGCAGCGTGATGCCGTCCGCCGCGAGACGCTCGCCCACGGCGCCCAGGAGGCCCGTCACCGAATAGTCGCGAACCTTCCCCAGCACCGCCAGGAGCTCACGGTCGAATTCGGCGGAACGGTCGAAGAGCACCTGCTTGGTGACCTTGCCCGCCATGACGGCTTCGCGTACGCCGTGCGTCTTCAGGAACGCGAGCAGGCGGGCGAGCGCGCCCACCGCGATTTCTTCGTACGCATCGGCATGCGAGGACAGCGCCGGGTCGACCCAGCCCGCCAGGCCCGCCGCCACGACCCGCTTCCCCTCACGCCGGGCTTCCCGCGCGACTTCGATGGGAAACTGCCCCGCGCCCGCGATCAGTCCGAGGGGACCGGCCATCTACTCGGCGACGCTGCCCGCACGGCAGATGCCCCGTTTGGACTGGCGCAGGAACGCCAACAGGAGCGTCAGCTCCTCGCAGGGCTCGATCAGCCGTGCGGTCTCCTCGATGGCGTGGCGCAGCGACATGCGGGAATAGAACAGCATCCGGAAGGCGCGGTGCAGGCGCTCCTTCGCCTCGGCGGCGACGTCCGCGCGCTTGAGCCCCTCCGAGTTCAGCCCGTAGATCCGCGCCGGATAGCCCACGCAGGTGGAATACGGCGGCACGTCCTGCGTGACCCGCGAGCAGCCGCCGACCATCGCGAGCGTCCCGATGCGCACGAACTGGTGCACGCCGACCAGGCCGCCGACGACCGCGCGGTCGCCGATCGTAATGTGCCCCGCGAGCGCCACGCTGTTGGCCAGGATCACCTGATCGCCCAGCCGACAGTCGTGCGCCACGTGCGCGTACGCCATGAGCAGGCAGTCCGAGCCGATGACGGTCCGGCCGCCTCCGCCCTCCGTGCCCGGGTTGACCGTGACGTACTCCCGGAACTTGTTCCGGTCCCCGATGATGAGCTCGCTGGCCTCGCCCCGGTACTTCAGATCCTGCGGAATGCTCCCGATCACCGCGCCCGAGAAGATCTCGCAGTCCCGCCCGATGGTCGTGCGCCCTTCGATCACGCCGTGCGCGCCGACGCGGGTGCCCTCCCCGATCCTGACGGGCCCCTTCACCACCGCGTACGGGCCGATCGTCACGTTGGGGCCCAGCTCCGCCTGCGGGTCCACGATCGCCGTGGGGTGGACGCCGGCCCCCTCGGGGTCCGTCGCCGTCCGCATGCCGCCCGGCTGCGCCATCAGGGCTATTCTCCCAGCGCGAACATGAGCTCGCCTTCGCAGACGAGCTTCCCGTCCACGTACGCGCGTCCCGTCACCTGCCCGGTCCGCGAGCGGATCTTGCCCAGCTCCGCCCGGATGACGAGCTGATCGCCCGGCACGACCGGCTTGCGGAACTTGACCTTGTCGACCGCCATGAAATACGCGAGCTTCCCCAGGTGCTCCTGTTTGTTGAGCATGATGATCCCGCCGACCTGCGCCATCGCCTCGACGATCAGCACGCCGGGCATGACCGGCTTGTCCGGGAAATGGCCGCGGAAGAAATAGTCGTTGATGGTCACCCCCTTGATGCCGACCGCGTGCGTCTCGGACAGCTCGATCACGCGGTCCACCAGGAGGAACGGGTAGCGGTGCGGCAGAATCTTCTGGATCTGCGTGATGTCGAGCTGCGGCCCGACCATCACCTCGGTGGCGCCAGACTGGAGCGACCCGAGCCGCCACTGCTCCTGCGCCTGCGACATCTTCATCAGGAGCTTCACGTTGAGCGGGTGGCCGCTCTTGATCGCGATGACGTACGCCCGCAGATGAGCGCCGAGCAGATAGAGGTCGCCCAGGAGATCCAGCACCTTGTGGCGGGCGAACTCATCCTCGAAACGGAGGGCGTTCCCCTCCACTCCCTCCTCGCCCAGCACCAGGGTGTTCTCGGCCGTCGCCCCTTTGCCGAATCCAGCCGCGCGGAGCGCCTCGACCTCCCCCTTGAGGCAAAAGGTCCGCGCCGGCGCGATCGCGTCCGCGAACGACGAGCCGTTTCCCGAGCCGAAACTGATGAACTGGCTGCGCAGCATCGGATGCGGGTAGCTGAGCATGTAGCAAATCTTGAGCTCCCGGTCCGGGAAGACCGCGATGGTCGAGTCGCCTTCCTGAACACACAGCGGCTCCTTGAGCGTCAGGTACTTCTTGGGCGCGTCCTGCTCCGTCGTGCCGGCGGCCGCCAACTGCTGGAGATAGGGCGCCGCTGAGCCGTCCAGACCCGGCAACTCCTCCGCCGTCACCTCGACGAACGCGTTGTCCACGCCGGTGCCCCAGAACGCGGCCATGAGGTGCTCCACTGTCTGCACCTCGATGCCCTCCCGGGACAGCGTGGTCCGGCGGACGCTTTTCTCTACGTTCACCACCTGGGCGGCCCGCGCCGGCACCACCGGCCGGTGCGGCAGGTCCGTCCGGACGAACACGACGCCCGTGTTGACGGGCGCCGGCAGGATCCGGATCGACACCGGCTTGCCGGTGTGCAGCCCGACTCCCGTCATGAAGATGTCCCGGGCGAGCGTCCGCTGCATCGGCGCGGCGTGGTCCGGCGTCTCCGTCAAGTCGGCCATCAGCGCCCCTTGTACCGGCTGTTGAGCAGGCTCAGCACGCCCGGGGTGACGTCCTCGGCGGGCGGCTGCCCGTACACGAGCGACCGCTGATCCAGAATCAGCGTGTAGCCGTGCGACTTGGCGTATTCCTGGATCGCGTCGTGGATATCCTTCAGGATCTCCCGCGCGATGTCGTCGCGCTCCCGCTGGAGGTCGCGCGCCACGTTCGTCCTGAACCGCCGGACCGCGTCCGCCTTCTCCTCGAGCTGCCGGACGCGCGCGTCGCGGGCCTCGGCGCTGAGCAGCTCCAGGCTGTCGCGCAGCCGGGTGAGCTCCTCCACCCGCCCCTGCAGCTCCGATTCCCGCTGTTCGCCCTTCGAGGTCAGCGTCGCGTCGGACGCCTTGGTCCGCTCGTAGCCGTCGAACACCTCCGAGACATCCACGTATCCGATGCGGAACTCTTGTGGCGCCTGCTGGGCCGCGGCCGGACCCGAGGCCCACCACGGCGCCACCGCCGCGGCGGCCGCGAGGCCCCATCGTCCCGCCTGCCGTATCCAGGTCTGCGCGATTGTCATGTGGCCCGTCCTCGCGTTAGAACGACCGGCTGATATTGAAGTGGAACCGGATCTTCTTCTTCTCCCCGGCGATATCGTCCAACGGGTAGCCCATGTCCAGCCGCACCGGGCCGATGGGGGTCGACACCCGCGCGCCGACCCCCAGGCCGGACTTGAGCGACTCTCCGAAATCCGCCACCCGCCGCCACACATCACCCGTATCGACGAACACCGAGATCTGCAGCACCGGGCGGCCGCGCTCGTCTTCCACCACGGTCATGACTTCCTCGATCGTGCCGATGAACGTTGCCTCGCCGCCGATCGGGTCGTTGGAGAACGGGTCCCTCGGGCCGACATGCCGCTCCCGGTAGCCGCGGACCGTCCCGGCGCCGCCCCCGAAGAACCGCTCGAAAATCGGCACTTCCTCGCTGTCCCCGTAGGCGTCCACGATCCCGGCCCGCGCGCGGGTCTCCAGCACGAACCGCTCCCCGTGCGGCCAGTAATAGCTCGCCCCGGTCTCCGCGCGGTAGAACTCCCGGTCCGCGCCGAAGATGCCGCCGGCGAGGTCCGTCGAGGCGAACACGTAGAACCCGTCCGTGGGGCTGAACCGGTTGTCCCGCCGGTCCCACGCGACGGAGAGGCTGCCGAGGCTGATGTCGGTCTTGCCCTGCTCCGCCTTCAGGTCCGCCGAGGCTTCCTCGACCACGTCCGAAATCTCCGTCCGGTAAAACTGATAGCCCAGCCCCGTCCGCACCGTGTCGGCGAACTCCTTGCCAAGCCGCAGGCCCCCGCCGCGCCGCTCCTCTTCGTAGCCGAGGCCGAGGTCGCGGCTGCGGAGCCGCGTCCGGTTGTAGGCGTCGAAGCCCGCCGAGAGCGGGTAGCCGAAGATCCACGGCTCCGTGAACGACACGTCGAAATACCGTCGCACCGTCCCCACTTCCACGCGCAGGCGCAGGTCCTGGCCCGCCCCGGTGAAGGTCGGATAGTTGGCGATGTCGAAGTTGCGCTGCTCCAGCTCCACCATGCCGACCAGGCGGTCGATGGAGGAGAACCCGCCGCCGAAGCTGAAGCTGCCGGTCTTCGCCTCCCGGACGCTGACGACCAGGTCCTCCCGGTTCGCCTGATCCGTCGGCGCGGTGTCCACGCTCACTTCCTCGAAATAGCCCAGATTGTACAGCCGGTCGATCGACTTGCGGATCGCCGCGCCGTCGAACACTTCGCCGGGAAACACGCGCAGCTCCCGCCGGACCACCACGTCTCTGGTCTTGAGATTCCCCTCGACGTCGATCCGGTTGATGTACGTGAGCTCGCGCTCCTCGATCCGGTATACGAGGTCCACCCGTTTCGTCACGGGGTCCAGGTTCGTGTCCGGCGTGATCACGGCATGGATGTAGCCGCGGTCGCCGTAGTACTGCTTGATCATCCGCAGGTCTTCCTGGAGCGATTCGGTGTTGTACACCGCCCCGGGCTTGAGCGTGATGACCTCCCGGATCTCGCGCTCGGGAAACAGCACCTCGCCCGCCACGTCCACGCCGCCGATCCGGTGCTGCAGGCCTTCCTCAATCGTCAGATGCACGATCAGCCCCCGCCCGGAGGGCGTCCGGTACACGTCATGCGACACGGCGGCATCCTGATAGCCGTGCTTGCGATAGAACGCGCGCACCCGCTCGAGGTCCTCCTGGAGCACCTGTCCGTTATAGATGCCCGGAAAGAACCACCAGCGCCGCTTGCTCTTGATGAGCTTTTCGACCCGCGAGTCCGGGAACGCGTCGTTGCCCTCCACCAGCACTTCGGCAATCCGCAGCCGCGCGCCCTCATCCACGGCGATGAAGACCGAGATCGTGTTCGCCGCCGGGTCCTCGCGCGTCTCCGCGACCACCTCCGCCTGGGCGAAGCCCTTGCGGACGTATTCCGCCTTCACCTGATCGACCCCCCGCTTGAGCTTGCTGGGATCGAACAACTCGCCCGGATTCACGCCGAGCAGGCTGATGACGCGGGGATCCTTGAGGACGCGGTTGCCGTCGACTTCGATGCCGCCGATCGCGGGCTTCTCCTGCACGACGAACACGAGCCGCAGCCCCTCCGGGAGCTCCTCCACGTCCGCGCGGACGTCGGCGAAGTACCCCAGCGCGAACAGCCGCCGGATGTCCTCGCTGACGACCGTGTCCGAATACGGCATGCCGGGCTTGGTCCGGACGTTCGCGAGGATCGTCTCCTCCGCAACCGTCTTCGCGCCGCGGGTCCGGACATCGATGATCCGCCGGGCCTCATCCTGCGCGAGAGCTCCCCCGGCGCCGGCCAGGCACGCCGCGAGCAGCCAGCCGGACACCCGGGCGATCCGCGCGCGGCTCAGGCGGAGGCGCATCCGTCAGACCCGGGCCAGCGTTTCAAAGCGCGTGAAGTCCTTGATGAAGGCAAGTTTCACCGAGCCCGTGGGACCGTTGCGCTGCTTGGCGATGATGATTTCCGCGACGCCCTTGTTTGCGTCGGTCGGATTGTAGTAATCCTCCCGGAAGAGCATCAGCACGACGTCCGCGTCCTGCTCAATCGCGCCCGACTCCCGCAGGTCCGAAAGGCGAGGCCGGAACGACTCGCGGCGTTCCGGCGCCCGCGAGAGCTGGCTCACGGCGATGACGGGCACGCTGAGCTCGCGCGCCAGCGCCTTGATGCCCCGGGAAATGACCGAGATCTCTTGCTGGCGGTTCTCGCTGCCAATGCCCATGGACGCGTCCATGAGCTGGAGGTAGTCGAGGATGATGAGCCCCACGTCGTGCCGGCTCTTGAGGCGGCGCGCCTTCGCCCGCAGTTCGAGGATGCTCACGCCGGGCGTGTCATCGATGAAGATGGGCGCTTCAGAGAGCTTGCCGGCGGCCCGGGTCAGGTTCGGCCAATCGCTCGTGGAGAGCATGCCGGAGCGCACGGCATGCGCGTTGATCCGCGCGTGCGAGCAGAGCATGCGCTGCACGACGTGCTCTTTCGACATTTCGAGGCTGAACAGGGCCACCCCGGACTTCTGCGCCAGGGCCACATGCTCCGCGACGCACAGCGCGAAGGCGCTCTTGCCCATGGCTGGCCGGCCGGCGACCACCACGAAGTCCGCCGGCTGCAGGCCGGCGAGCAGCTGGTCGAGCTCCTCGAAGCCCGTGGGGAGCCCGGTGATCATCCCCTTGCGCTGGTAGAGCGCGTCGATCATCTCGATGGAGTTCCGGATGATCTCCTTCATGGGCACGGCATCCCGCTTGAGCTTGTTCGAGGCGATGTCGAAGATGCGCGCCTCCGCGCGGTCGAGGAGCAGGTCCGGCTCCTGGACCTCCTCGAAGCATTCGGAGGCGATCTGCGTGGAGGCGTGGATGAGATTGCGCAGGATGGCTTTCGACTTGACGATGCGGCAATAGTGCGGAACGTTCGCGGCCGCGGGGACCATGCTGGTCAGCGAAGCGAGATAGCCGGCGCCGCCGACGGCCTCGAGCAGATTCTGGCGCTTGAGCGACTCGGTGACGGTGACGAGGTCGATCGGGACGTTGTCCCGGTACAGGGCCAGAAGGGCGCTGAAGAGTTTGCGGTGGCCGTCCTTGTAGAACACGGGCTCTTCGAGGAGCTCGGCCGCCTGGACCACCGCATCCTCCTCGAGGAGCATGGAGCCGAGCACCGCCTGCTCCGCGTCCAGACTCTGCGGGGGGATCCGCTCCAGCGTCTTCAAGTCAGGGAGTTCCATGGCGTCCCGGTTCCCTGGCATTTCGCATGAGAAAATTTGCGTGCGCAAATTTTCTCAGCTCTTCACCACCCAGAGCTTCAGCGTCGCCGTGACGTCCGGATGGATCCGGACGGGAATGTCATAGATGCCGAGGCTCTTGATCGGCTCCTCGAGCTCCACGGCATGCCGGTCCACGGTGATGCCTTCCTGCGCCAGCCCGTCGATCACATCGTGCGTGGTGACCGCGCCGAAGGGCTTGTCGTCCTCCCCGAGGCTGAGCTTCAGCGTAAGGGAGCGCCCCTCGATCTGCTGCTTCAGCGCGGTCGCGCCCGAGAGCGCGCGCTTCACCCTGGCGTCGCGCCGCCGGCGCTGCTCCTCGAACGCCCGGCGCTGCTCGGGCGTGGCGGCGACGGCCAGTTTCCGTGGCAGGAGATAGTTGCGCGCGTAGCCCGGCTTGACGCTCACGACCTTGCCTTCCGGGCCGAGGTGCTCCATCGTGCTCAGCAGGATGACGTCCATGAGTCCTTCTCGCGTGTGGCCCGCCGCCGGAGGCGGCGGGACAAATGGCGAAATGCCACTTACACCGACACGTACGGCAGGAGCGCCATGAACCGGGCCCGCTTGACGGCCCGAGCGAGCACGCGCTGGTGCTTCGCGCAGGTGCCCGTGAGGCGGGACGGGAGGATCTTCCCCCGCTCCGTCACGTAGCGCCCGATGCGCTCCAGGTCCTTGTAATCGACCTGATTCACCTTGTCGGTGCAGAATCGGCAGACCTTCCGGCCCATGGGGCGCCGGAACCCTGCCCCCTTCCTGACTCCCCTGACTCCCCTTCGGCGCGGTGGTGGCATGCGGGATCCTCAGAACGGTACGTTGGAGTCCGCCGACTCCTCAGGCGTGGCGTCATAGGCCGGCTCTTCCGCCCGGGTTTCGGCGGGCTCGCTCGATTGCTCGCGCGGCGCGGCGCCCGATGCGCCCGGCGCCGGCCCCAGAAATTGCACCCGGTCCGCCCGGACTTCCATGGTCGAGCGGGTCTTGCCTTCCGATTCCCAGCTGCGGAAGATCAGCCGGCCCTCGACGAACACGGGACGGCCGCGCTTGAGATACTGGTTGCAGATCTCCGCCTGCTTGCTCCAGACCACGATGGTCACGTAGCAGGTCTCTTCCTTGCGCTGGCCCGTCTGGTCGCGGTAAGTGGAATTCACCGCGAGGCGGAGGTTGGCGACGGGCGTCCCCGCCGGCGTGTAGCGCAGCTCCGGATCCTTCGTCAGGTTCCCGATCAACAGCACCCGGTTCAAGCTGACCATCGCGCGGCTCCTCGTGTGCCCCCCGCCCGTTGGCGGCTCACGCCGCCGCGACGGGTTCCTGCGGCGCGGGGATCTCGTCTCCACTGATCGTCATGAACCTGATGATGTTCTCGTTCAGCCGCAGGAGCCGGTCGAACTCCCGGATCTGCTCACGCGGCGCGGTAAAGCGGACGTGGTGATAGACGCCTTCCGTCTGCTTCGCGATCCGAAACGCCAGCCGCCGCCGGCCCATGGACCGGGCGACGGCGATCTGCCCGCCCAGGCGGGTGATCAACTCCTCGACCTCGCGGGCCACCGACTGCGTCTCCTGCTCGGTCCCCCGCATCCGAATGATGAACAGTCCGTCGTAGTCTCCGGTTTTCATGCCTCTCGCGCCGTATTGTAGCGGTTCATCGCCGCATTCAAGCCTTCCTGGATCCACACCTCGCAGGCATCCGCCGCCTGCGCGTACATCGCTTCGACCACCGGGCGCTCCTCCGGCCGGTACGGCGAGAGGACGAACTCCCGCAGGTCCTTCGGCAGCGGGTCGATGCCCACGCCGAGCCGCAGCCGCGCCACGTCATCCGTCCCCAGCACGTCCAGGCACGACGCGAGGCCGTGGTGCCCGCCCGGCCCGCCCGAGGGCCGAAACCGCAGCGTCCCGAGCGGCAGGTTCACGTCGTCGCACACGATGAGCAGGGCCTTCGCGTCCGCGCGCAGCGCGTGCAGCGCCCGTCCGGACTCGTTCATCATCGTCAGCGGCATCGCCAGGCGCACCGCCGCGCCGCCGGCCTGAAAATCGCCGTACACGCACGCGGGGCGGTCATCCCCCGGGTCCAGGAGGATGTTGCGCACCTGGACCGCGTGCCGGCGAGCGACCTGCTCGATGACGTTGAAGCCCGCGTTATGCCGGGTCCGGTGATACGTCATACCCGGATTGCCCAGCCCGAGCACGACGTTCACGATTTATCCTCGTCCGCCTTCCGGGGGCCCTTCTGCGGCTCGCCCTTGGCGCCCTTGCCCGGGTCGCCCTTCGCCTCGGGAGACTCTTCCTCGCCCGGCTTCTTCTCGCGGATCACCTCGGGCTCCTCCGCCGCCGGCGCTGCCTCGGCCGGCTCCTCCGCCCGCGGCGTCTGCACGGATGCCACGGGCGCGTTCGGGTCCGTCACCAGCTTCGCGTTCGGCGGCAGCGGCAGGTCCTTGACGTACATCGTGTCGTTGAGTTTCATGGCGGCCACGTCGGCCGTGAAGTGAGAGGGGATTTCGGTCGGCAGACACTCGATTTCGATCTCGCGCAGGAAGTGCTCGAGCACGCCGCTTTCCTCCTTCACGCCGATCGGATCGCCCTTGAGCTCCACGTGGACCCGCACGCGGATCCGGTCCGTCAGCCTGATCACCTGGAAGTCGATATGGCTCACGTAGCCCGTCACCGGATGGCGCTGGATCTGCTTGATGACCACCGGATGCTCCCAGCCGCCGGACGGGCTCTTGGCCTTCCCCTTGGGCGTGGCCGCCGGCTCGCCTGCGCCCGCCGCCGCGTCCTCGCGCAGCGTGATCAGGCCCGGCTCGCCGCCGACCGCGTGCAGGTAGCGCGTGAACTCCCGCGCGTTGAGCTCCACCGCCAGGGGCTTGACGCTCCGGCCGTACACCGCCGCCGGAATCTGCCCCGTCACGCGGAGCCGCCGCACCGGGCGGGTGCCGAGGACGCCTCGCGTCCGGGCGTTCAAGATGTGCTTCGCGTTCGCCGTGTCCGTCTTCATGGTCTCCTCGCGCGCTGCGGGGGCTGAGCGCTTAGCCCGGCACCCCGTCGAATAACGTGCTCACCGACTGTTCGTAGTGAATGCGCTCGATCGCGTCCGCCAGCAGCGACGCCACCGACAGGACGACGAGCTTCCGGCACTCGACCTGCTTATTCCCGAGCGGGATCGTGTCCGTCACGATCAGCTCCTTGAGCGACGAGCGCTGGATCCGCTCGCACGCCGGCCCGGACAGGATCGGGTGCGTGATGCAGCCGTGCACCGACGTCGCGCCCGCGCGGCTCAACGCGTCCGCCGCCTCCACGAGCGAGCTGCCGGTCGCGATCAGATCGTCCACGAGCAGGCAGGTCCGGCCCTGGACTTCGCCCAGGATGTGCATGACTTCGGTCGACTCCGGGCTCATCCGGCGCTTATCGACGATCGCCAGTCCCGCCCCCAGGCGCTTCGCGTACGCGCGCGCCATCTTGATGCCGCCGACGTCGGGCGAGACCACCACGAGGTCCTTGAGCCGCTTGCGCTGGACGTACGGCGCCACCACGTTCACCGCGTAAAGATGGTCGAGCGGGATGTCGAAGAAGCCCTGGATCTGCCCGGCGTGCAGATCCATCGTGAGCACGCGGTCCGCGCCCGCGGTGGTGATGAGATTCGCCACCAGCTTCGCCGTGATCGGCACCCGCGGCATGTCCTTCCGGTCCTGGCGCGCGTAGCCGTAGTACGGGATCACCGCCGTGATCCGCCGGGCCGAGGCGCGGCGGAGGGCGTCGATCAGGATCAAGAGCTCCATCAGATTGTCGTTCGCCGGCGGGCACGTCGATTGGACCAGGAACACGTCCTTGCCGCGCACGTTCGAGCGGATCTGCACGCGGACCTCGCCCTCGCTGAACCGGCCGACGAGGGCCTCCACGCGCGCCACGCCGAGACGCCGGCAAATGGCGTCGGTGAGCGCCGGGGTCGCGTTGCCGCCGACCACGGCCATCTCCGCGCTAGCGGTCTTCCCGAGCTTTCTCCTCGGCGAGGCCATCACTCGCCGTCCCCGTCGTCTGACCCACCTGGTCCCCACAGCATGCTGCGCCCCGCCGGAGCCCGCGCCCGCCCGCCGGCTCATGTGTGCCCGCATTCCGCCCGCGCCGCGTCCATCAGCGCCTGGCGCTTCGCCCGGCCACCGCCGGCCGCCGCGCCGGCTTCGCCTTGGCCCGGCGTGTTCCCTTCGCCGCCGCCTTCGCGTTCGGCTTGGCTGCGGCCTTGGGGGTGGGCCGCGCGGCCGTCGCGGGCGTGGCCGGCTTGACGGACGCGTGCGGCGCCGGCGCCTTCCGGCCGCCCTCACTCCGTCCGCCGTCGCCGGCTGATGCGTTGCGCCCATCGAGCACCCGCGCGGGCACCCCGGCCACCCGGCTCCTGGCCGCCACGTCCTGGTGGTGCAGGATCACGCTGCCCGCGCCGGTCACGGCGCCCGGGCCGACCTTGACCGGCGCCACCAGAATCGTGTCCGAGCCGATGAGGGCGCCCTTGCCGATGTGCGTCGGATGCTTGTCCCGCCCGTCGTAGTTGGCGGTGATCGTCCCGGCGCCGATGTTCACGTCGTCCTCCACGGTCGTGTCGCCCAGGTACGACACGTGGCTCACCCGGACGCGGTGGCCCACCTTCGTCCGGACCATCTCCACGAAGTTCCCCACCCGCGAGTCGTCCGAGATCGCGACGCCGCTGCGCAGCCGGGCGAACGGCCCGATGGTGCAGCGGCGGCCGATCGAGACGCCCGTTTCGATCACCGTGCAGGGATGGATGACCGTGTCGTGGCCGATGCTCACGCCGTGGTCGATGAATGTCGTCCGCGGGTCCACGATGGTGACGCCGCCGTGGCTCAGGTGCGTCGTGATAATGCGCTGGCGAATGATCTCGTTCGCGCGCGCCAGCTCCGCCCGGGAGTTGATCCCCAGGGCCTCGTAGATCTCGGGCACGCGCTCGGTGGTGATCTTGACGCCTTCCATCTGCGCCAGCAGCGTGAGCGCCTGCGTCAAGTACAGCTCCTTAGTCGCGGAAGCGGGCTTGATGTTCGCCAGCGCCTCGAGCAGCAGCGGAACCTTGCAGACGAACGGACCGACGTTGATCTCCCGAATCGCGCGCTGCTGGGACGTCGCCTCGGCCTCTTCGACCACGCCGCGGATCACGTTCTGCTCGTCCCGCACGATCCGTCCGTAGCCGCTGGGGTCGGCCAGATGCGCGGTGAGCAGCGTGCAGCCCGCCCCATGCTTCTTGTGGGATTCGACGAGCTTCTGGATGGTCGTGCGGCGAAGGAGGGGCGTATCGGCATAGAGCACGAGCAGGTCCCCGGACATCCCCTTGAGCAGCTTCCTCGCCGCCAGGACCGCGTCGCCCGTGCCCTCCCGCTTGGTCTGGATCACGACCTGCGCTTCCTTGGGCAGAACGGGCTTGATCTCATCGGCTCCCTTGCCCAGGATGAGGATCGGCTGCTTGACGCCCGTGGCTCCGGCCAGATCGAGCGAGTAGAACAGCATCGGCCGCCCGCAGATGGGGTGCAGCACCTTCGGCCGTTGGGACTTCATCCGGGTGCCTTCGCCCGCCGCCAAGATGATCGCATGCAATATCGACATGGTCGTCACACCACCACCGGTTGAGGCGTCCGACCGCCTCGCGACACCGCCGAGTCTTGCCGTTCCCGGCGTCCCCCGAAACACTGGGGAGCCAGGATTCGAACCTGGACGTAGAGCTCCAAAGGCTCTTGTGCTACCATTACACTACTCCCCACCGGACGTCTCACACAGCCGGAACCGGCCATCCAAGCGCCTGCGCGTCCATCATCGTGCCGATGACGTCCACCCGCCAGGGAGCCGCGCCATCGGATCGGAGCCGGTCGGCAGTCTCGCGGGCCTGCTCGGCATGGAGGCACAATCCGACCACCGATGGACCGCTGCCTGAAACGTGCGCCGAGAGGCATCCTAAATACCGGAGCCGCTCCTGAATGCGCGGAATGACTGGGCAACGCCGGATCGCTTCAGGTTCGAGATCGTTCTGGATTCCCTGAGCGAGCTCGCTGAGCGAGCCGTTGGTAAGGGCGTGCTCGACTACATTACTAAAGGGTCGCGAAGGTGTCAAGTCGAATCGCGCTCCGGCGTAGACGTCCCGCGTCGACAACGCCGCTTCCGGGACCACCAGGACCTGGTTCAGCCCCAGCCGGCTCTCCAGCGGCTCGCACCGCTCTCCCCGCCCACGCCCGACGGCGTAGGGGCAGTTGTGCAGAAAGAACGGCACATCCGACCCGATCTCCGCGGCGAGCTCGATGAGCCTCTCTTGCCTTAACTTTAACTGCCACAGATGGTTGAGTCCAATGAGCGTCGCGGCGGCGTCCGAAGAGCCTCCGCCGAGCCCTGCGGCGATGGGGACCCGCTTCGTCAGGTGAATCGCGGCTCCCTGCCGGGCGCCCGTGGCGTCCCGGAGCACCGAGGCGGCTTTGATGACGAGGTTCTCGTCTCCGACATCGAGGGCGGGATCGCTGGACGTGAGCCGAAGCCCCGCGGGGCGGCGCTTGAAGGTCAGCTCGTCCGCCAGGTTCACGCGCTGGAAGACCGTTTCGATCTCATGGTAGCCGTCGGCGCGGCGGCCGAGCACCCGGAGGGAGAGGTTCACCTTCGCGGGGGCGAGTAACCGAAAACCGGAAGGATTCATCCTCGTTATCACCGGTAGAGAGCCTGCGGGAAGCTAGAAGCTGGAGGCTGGAAGCGAGAACGATCGGCTGTTCATTCCAGCCTCCAGCCTCTCGGTGTCGTTCCAGTTAATGAATCACGCGGGAACTCTTGGCGCGGAGGACGTCGCGGACGGCCGAGACGATGTCCTCCGGCATGAGCCCGAACGCCTTGAGAAGCTGCGCCGGATCGCCTGAGGTGCCGAAGCGGTCCTGGATGCCGACCATGCGCATCGGCACGGGGTGCCGCTGGGCCAGGAGCTCCGCCACCGCCCCGCCGAGCCCGCCGAGCACCGTGTGCTCCTCGGCGGTGACGATCGCGCCGGTCTCGGCGGCCGCGGCCGTGAGCGCGCGCTCATCGAGCGGCTTGATCGTGTGCAGGTTGATGACGCGGGCGTCCACGCCGTCCTTCGCGAGCGCCTCCGCCGCGCGGAGCGCGTGCGCCACCATGACGCCGCAGGCGACGATCGCGACGTCGGTCCCGGGCCGCATGAGCCGGGCCTCGCCGACCGTGAACGCGTCCGACTCCTCCGTCACCGCCGGCACCGGCGCGCGCCCGAGCCGGAGGTACACCGGCCCCGGGTAGTCCGCGCTCGCGACGGCGGCCTTACGGGCCTCCACGGCGTCGCAGGGGACGATCACCGTCATATGCGGGAGCGCCCGCATGTGCGTCACTTCCTCCAGCGCCTCGGCGGTGGCGCCGTCGGCGCCCACGGAGAGCCCGCCGTGCGACCCCACGATCTTGACGTCGAGCCGCTGATAGCAGACCATGACCCGCATCTGCTCCAGCGCTTTGCCCGAGACGAACTGCGAGAACGAGCAGGCGAAGGGGATCTTCCCCGCCATGGCGAGCCCCGCCGCGGCGCCGACCATGTCTTGCTCGGCGATCCCGACGGAGAAAAAGCGGTCCGGGAACTCCTTCTTGAACCAGATGGCCCGGGCGGAGTCCTCCAGGTCGCCGGAGAGCGCCACGATCCGCGGATCGCGCCTCCCCAGCTCGAGCAGCCCCTCGCCGAATCCGTCGCGCGTCGCTTTGTCCGCCATCACGCCTTCACCGCCTCGAGTTCGGCCAGCGCCCGCTCAAGTTCATCCGGCTTCGGCGCCACGCCGTGCCAGGCGGTATTGAGCTCCATGAAGGACACGCCTTTGCCCTTCACCGTCCGCGCGACCACGACCTGCGGCTTCCCTTTGACCGCGGCCGCCTCGTCGTACGCCCGCAGCACCTGCGCGATATCGTGCCCGTCGATTTCGATCGCGTGCCAGCCGAAGGCGCGCCACTTCTCCGCCAGCGGCTCGATGTCCTGCACCGACTTGACCGGCCCGTTCTGCTGCAGCTGATTGGCGTCGATGATGCCGCAGACCGCGTCCAGCTTGTGATGCGCCGAGGTCATCGCGGCCTCCCAGACTTGGCCCTCCTGGATTTCCCCGTCGCCCATCAGGCAATAGACGCGCCGCCGACGCCCGTCGAGGCGGTCGGCCAGCGCGATCCCGTTCGCGACGGAGAGGCCCTGCCCGAGCGAGCCGGACGCCATCTCCACGCCCGGCGGCGAGCCGCGCTCGGGATGGCCCTGCAGGCGCGTGGGATAGCGGCGCAGCGTCGAGAGCTCCTCCTTGGGGAAGTAGCCGTGCCAGGCGAGCACCGTGTAGAGCGCGGGGCAGCCGTGGCCCTTGGAGAGGAGGAAGATGTCGCGGTCCGGCCAGTCGGGCCGTTTGGGGTCGTGGCGCAGCGCGTGCCAGTACAACCCGATCAGCAATTCGACCATGGACAGCGAACCGCCGGGATGGCCGCTGCCCGCCGTCGAGATCGTCTTGAGAATCGTCTTGCGTAGCTCCACCGCGAGCTGTGTGAGGCTGCGTGCGTCCGGCTGCGTCATGGCGTCGTCCCCGTGACTCCTTGCTCCTCGAGCTGCTGCAGTTTGCGGAGAAGGGCGGCCTCGTCGGCCCCCAGCTCCAGCGCCCGGCGCCACTGCGTCCGGGCGGCCTCCACGTCCCCGTTCCGGTAGTACGCGTCCCCCAGGTGGTCCACGATCGTCGGATCGGACTCCATCAGCTCCGCGGCTCGGCGCAGGAGCGCCAGCGCCTGCTCGATGTCGCCGAGCTGGTAATACACCCACCCGAGACTGTCCACATAGGCGCCGTTGTCGGGATCGAGCTTCAGCGCCCGCTCGATCATCGACTTGGCTTCCTGAAGATTGACGCCGTCTTCGGCGTCCAGGTAGCCGAGGTAGTTCAGCGCGTCCGGATGGTCCGGATTCAGCGCAATGACGTTCCGCAGGCTCGCCCGCGCCCGGTCCCGACTCCCCATCCGGTCCTGCTGCGTCGCCAGGTAGAAGTGCGCCTGCGCGTTCTCCGGCTCCAGCTCCGCCGCGCGCTCGAACGCCTCGAGCGCCTTCTCGGGCTGCCCCGCCTCGCGGCGCACGATGCCCAGCGCGATGGAGAGCGCCGCGCCGAACTCCGATTCCGGCATGCGCTCCGCGAGGAACCGCTCCGCCTCGGCGTAGTTCTCCTCCATCAGCCAGAGGCGGACCAGCCCCATCATGACGTCCAGATCGTGGGGCATCAGCTTGAGGAGCTCCTGGTAGAGCGCTTTCGCCTCCTCCGGTTCCCCGGCGCTCAGGTGCGCGCGCGCCGCGTGCTGGTACAACCGGGCGTTCGCAGGGTCCTGCGCGATCGCCGCTTCATAGTGCCGCGCCGCCTCGAGGGGCCGGCCGCCCAGCTCGAACGTCAGCCCGAGCGCGACGTGGATTTCCATCGAGTCGGGAGAAATCTCCAGCGCCCTGGAGAGCTCGTCCATCGCCTCGGGAAACTGCCCCATCCGGCCCCGAAGGACGCCCAGGTTGAAATGGAGCTGGCTCGAGCGGCCGAACTCCCGCGCAAGCTGCTCGTACAGCTCGACGGCTCGCGGCAGATTGCCGTGCAGCACGTACAAGTCGGCCAGCGTGCTGAGCACGTACCGGTCCGCGCCGTGCACCTCGAGCAGCCGCTCGTAATACCCGATGGCATCGTCCAGCCGCCCCTGCGACGTGGCCAGCATCGCCAGCCACCGGAGCACGTCCGGATGGTCCGGGTCGATCTCGAGCGCCTGGCGGAACGCCGCCATGGCTTCTTCCTGCCGGCCCATCTTCACCAGCGTCGCGCCGACGCGCACGCGCAGATAGGGCGACGTGCTGTCATACTCCAGCGCCTCGCGGTAGGCCTTCAGCGCCTCGGGGAGCAAAAGATCCCGCTCGAACATCAGCCCCTCGAGGTACGCGCCGTACGCTTTCCGATAGGGGCCGGTCCGGGCATGCCGGCCGGTGGCGCACCCCGCCAGCATCGCGCTCAGCATGATCCCGACCACGACGTACCTGCCCTGCATCAACGGTGTGCGTGCTGACGTTGTCTGTGCCCCAGGTTGCCGACTCGACGCGGCGTGATGGCCGCCGCCAGGAAGGGTGATTCCGACTTCCCGGCGCCGCGGAACGCTCATCCGCGACGCCGGGCTGCCGGTCAGAAAATTCGCGAAGCGAATTTTCTCACTTCTTCTTATGACGCATGCGCTTGCGCAACTTCTTGCGCTTGTGCGTGCGGATCTTCTGGAGCTTCCGCTTGCGCCCGCTCGGCATCAGCCGCCCTCCGCGTTGTGCCCGTACGCCTTCTACCCTGCTTAACCACTCATGCGTAGTTACGGTAGAAGATAAACGGTGGAAGCTAGAACCGAATTATTTCTTGTCACTTGTCACTTGTCGCTTGTTGCTTGTTGCTTGTCACGTTTTTTCTTAGTAAATCACCTTATTGAGCGGATATTCGATGATATCCTGCGCCCCGGCGTCTTTCAATTTCGGAATCAGCGCTTTAACCTGCTGCTCCTCGATGACGGTTTCCACCGCCCACCAGGGCTCTTCGGCCGGCGCCGTCCAGAGTTTCGAGACTGTCGGGCGCTTCATCGCAGGGAGCGTCCGCATGACGGCCGTCAGCTTCCGCTCCGGCACGTTCAGCTTCAGGCCGACCTTGCCCTCGGCCTCAACCGCCCCCGTGAGCAGCAGATACAGGTGCTCCATCTTGCGGCGCTTCCACGGGTCGCGCGCCGCCTCGCGGTTGGCGATCAGCTGCGTCGTGGACTCGCAGATGGTCTCCAGGACCCTGAGGCCGTTGGCGATGAGCGTCTGCCCCGTCTCGGTGAGCTCGACGATGGCGTCGACCAGCCCGGCGCCGACCTTGCCCTCGGTCGCGCCCCAGGAGAACTCGACATCGGCCGTCACGCCGTGCTTGGCCAGGTACGTCCGGGTGGCGTTGACCAGCTCGGTCGCGATCCGCTTGCCCCGGAGATCCTTGACGCTGCGGATGGGGCTCGACGCCGGCACCGCGAGCACCCACCGCACGGGATTGCGCGTGCGCTTGGCGTAGACGAGCTCGCCGATGCGCTCCACCTTGGAGCGGTTCTCGAGCACCCAGTCGTTGCCCGTGATGCCGCAGTCCAGGACGCCCTGCTCGACGTAGCGCGACATCTCCTGCGCCCGCAGCAGCATGGGCTCGAGTTCCGGGTCGTCGATGGCGGGCACGTAGGAGCGGGAGCTGACCAGGACCTTGAAGCCCGCGCGCTCGAACAGCCGGACCGTCGCCTCCTGGAGGCTGCCCTTCGGCAGCCCCACCTTCAGGCGGGATCCGGCCTTGGCGGGCGCCTGCGCCCTGCCTCGGCGCGCTGTTGCGGTGGCGCCTCGGCGGCGCGCGGTTCGTGTGCGTGTCGTCGTTTTGGAAGCCATGGGAAGGCTTCCGATTATACTACGTCACACCCCCCTCAGCAACCAGCAACCAGCAACTGTCGCAACCAGCAACCAGAGACCAGAGACCCGCGACTAGACGTCGTCTATTCCGTCTGTTCTGTCAATTACGTCTGTCCGTCACACGAGCGGCGAGAAGCTGGACGCTGGAAGCTAGAAGCTGGAACAGGAGCTGTTGCTAACCGATTGTTCCAGTCTCCAGCCTCCACATCTGGGACAGGGGACAGGGGACGTGTCGTCCAATTATTGAACTGGTAGAAGGTGGAGGGTAGAAGGTAGAAGATAGAAGGTGGAAGATGGAACGAGCTGGCCGTATTGCATTTTCTACCTTCCACCTTCACCTTCTATCCTCTACCTTCTCATGGTAATCCCCACGCCCCGCCCCGCCCCGCGCCCCAGCGTTGACGGACAGACGGAAATGACGGACCAGACGGAATTGACGTTCCGGCCGCCATCCCCCCAGCCCCCTCCGCTTTCTCTGCGCCTCTGTGGTGTCGTCCTGACTCTTTCGTCCTCTGTGCTTCTGTGCTATCCCACGTGACGCGTTTCGCGTTGCGCGTGACGCGATCTCAGGTTTTCCTGTACAATGATGGTCCCATGTTCAGAAAATCAGCGATCAGGCGCCTCTTCAAGTCCCGGCCGGTGATCTGGGCGATTATCGCCGCGCTGGTCATCCCCTTCCTGCTCTTCTTCCATTCGGGCCAGGTGAGCCACGATGGGCCTGGCGGCGCCGCGGGCACGGTGTTCGGCGACCCCGTCCCCTGGGACACGTTCCTCATGCATCAGGACTGGGTCGCGCGCTGGCAGCCGCCGTCGTTGCCGGAGGACGCGCCTGCCGAATTCGCGCAGCAGGCCGTCACCCGCACCACGTGGGAGCGCCTGGTGCTCCTGGAAGAGGCCAAGCGATCCGGCATCCGGGTCACCGACGGGGAGCTGGCGGCGGCGATTCGCGAACTGCCGGACTTCCGGTCCGGCGACCGCTTCTGGGAGGACCGCTACCGCGCCCTGCTGCAGGCCCGGGGCACGACCCCGCGGATGTTCGAACGGATGTTCAGGGGGTCGCTCGAGATCCGCAAGCTGCTGAACGGCGTCCTCGACACGGTGACGCTGACGGACGACGAGATCCGCCGGGCGTACGCCGACCGGCACACGTCGGCCTCGATCGAGCTGGCGCACCTATCCGCGTCCGCTTTCCGCGGCGAAGCGGCCGCCGCGGTGACCGGCGACGATCTCCTCGCGTATTATGACACGCACCAGGAGGCGTTCCGGATACCCGAACGGCTGTCCCTGAAGCTGGCGGAGGTCTCGCGCGACGCGCTCGCGGAGGGCGCCGCCGTGACGGACCGGGAGATCGAGGACGCGCTCGGCGCGCGGGCGGACGGGGAGACGCCGCCGGATCGTGACGCGATCCGGCGGCAGCTCGAAGACCGGGCCCTCAGGCGTAAGATGGTGGCCCTCGCCATCGCCATGGAGGACGGAATCGAGGCCGGACGCACGCTCGAGGCCGTCGCCCAGGAGCACGCGATTCCCGTGCGCGACGTCGGCCCCGCCGCGCTCGCGGAGCTGTTCATCATCGAACGGCTCCCAGCCGCGGTCGTCGAAGCCGCGGCCGAGCTGGGGGCCGGCGGCCGGCCGCGCCTCATCGAAACGGAGACCTTCCTGGTTCTGCTTGAGGTGACGGACCGGCAGGCTCCGCGCCTGCTGCCCTTCGAGGAAGCGCGCGAGGACGTGCGGAACCGGGTCATCGAGGAGCGCGCCGTCCTGGCGGCCCGGCGGGCCGCGGGCGGCCTCAAGGACGCGATCGCGGAGCGCCTGGCGGCCGGCGCCGCGTTCGCCGACGCCGCGAGGGAGCATCCCCGCTCGACGCTGATCTCGCCCCCGCCGATGACGCGTCAAGAGCCGATTCCCGGCCTCGGGCAGGAACCCGGCCTCAACGCGGCGGCGTTTGAACTGCCGCCCGGGGTGCTGTCCGATCCGGTCCCGACCTCCGAGGGCGCGGCGCTCCTGATCGTGCGGGAGCGGACGGCGCCGGATGAGGCGCAGTTCGAGGAAGACCGGGACACCTTCACCGACACGCTGATGGCCGAACGGCGCGAGGCGCGGTTGCGCGAATGGCTCGAGGGCGTGTACGAGCGCGCGAACGTGCAGAGCTACGTGGAAGACTGGCTGGAAGGGGCGTAACGCCGCCTTACGGGTAGTACTGGAGGACGGCGGCCCAGGTCGTGTCCTTGAAGTCGAAGGGTTTCGTCACGTAATCGACCGCGCCGTAGCGGTGGGCTTCACGCTTCAGGTCGTCGCGGTCCAGGGCGCTCACCATCACGATCCGCGCGTCGGGCGACGCTTCCTTGGCGCGGCGGAGCACCTCGATCCCCGACAGCCCCGGCAGGTTGATGTCGAGCAAAATCACTTCGGGACAGCCGTCCGCCTGCAGCAAATCCAGCGCTTCTTCCCCGCTGAAGGCCGACCGCACCGTGAAGCCCCGCGAGCGGAAGAAATGCTCGAGCAGGTCGCAAATATCCTGTTCGTCATCGACAATCAGCATGCGCAGCCGCTTGATCGCGGCCGACCCGTCAACCATATGATGCCTCCCCCCGCCCGGTATAATGGCGCATAATCTTGCTCATTCAAAGTGTGCCCGATGGGGGGGGCCTCCGTCAAGCTTCCTGACTCGAAACTCCGACGTGATTCCAGGGATTCTCGAGGGGATTTTCAGTGCCGTTGATTTGCGTCTCTTCTCAGCCCGGATTCCCCAACTCCAGGAATCAACGGCAGTTAGGAATCCATTCGGAAATCCGTGGAATCCAGACGAGAGTTTATTTGCTCCCTTGGCGGGCCAGGAGCTCCTTGAGCTCCCGCACGAAATGCTCGGCGTCCTTGAACTCCCGGTACACCGAGGCGAACCGGACGTACGCGACGGGGTCGAGATCGTGCAGGCGCTCCATCACCCGCTCGCCCACCTCGCGCGAGGGAACCTCGCGCTCGAAGCGCTGCGAGAGCGCTCGCTCGATCTCGTCGATCATCGCTTCCAGCTGGTCCATGCCGACCGGCCGCTTCTCGCAGGCCTTGAGCAGGCCGGCCAGCAGCTTCTGCCGGTCGAAGCGCTCCCGGCGGCCGTCCTTCTTCACGATCATCAGCGAGCGCTCTTCGATCTGCTCGTACGTCGTGTAGCGCTTCGTGCACTTGAGGCACTCCCGGCGGCGCCGGATGGAGAGCCCGTCGGAGCTCGCGCGGGAGTCGACGACCTTGTCCTCCTGATGGCCGCAGAAGGGGCACTTCATCGTCCGGCCGGCGCGTCCTCGCCCTGGCGCGCCCGCAGGTCCGGGTAGAGGGGGAAGCGATCCGCGAGCGCCGCCACCCGCGCGGCCACCGCCTCCAGCACCGCCGGGTCTTCCCGCCCCATCAGCGCCTCATCGATGAGCGCCGCCACGTCCGCCATCTCGGGCTCGCGCATGCCCCGCGTCGTCAGCGCCGGGGTCCCGAGCCGGATCCCGCTCGCCTTGCCGGGCGGCAGCGGGTCGAAGGGGATCGCGTTTTTGTTCACGGTGATCCGGGCGCGCTCGAGAGTCTCCTGCGCCTCCTTGCCCGTCACCCCCTTGGGGGTCAGATCCACCAGCATGAGGTGGTTCTCCGTCCCGCCCGAGACGATGCGGTACCCGCGGCTCGAGAGCGCCGCTGCGAGCGCCTTCGCGTTCGCCACGGTTTGGCGCTGGTCGGAACGGAACGCCTCCGACATGGCCTCCTGAAAGCAGACGGCTTTCGCCGCGATCGTGTGCATGAACGGCCCGCCCTGGTTGCCGGGAAACAGCGCCGAGTCGATCGCCTTGGCGAACGCGCTCCGGCACAGGATGAGCCCGCCCCGCGGGCCGCGCAGCGTCTTGTGCGTGGTGGACGTGACGAACTCCGCGTGCGGAACGGGGTTGGGATAGAGGCCCGCGGCCACCAGGCCCGCGAAGTGGGCCATGTCCACGAGCAGCATCGCGCCGGCCGCGTCGGCGATGGCGCGGAAGCGGGCGAAATCGAGGAGTTGCGAATAGGCCGAATAGCCCGCCAGGATCAGCTTGGGCTTGTGCTCGCGCGCGAGCGCCTCGATCGCTCCGTAATTGATGCGCTCGGTGCCGCGGTCCACGCCGTAGGGCACGATGGTGAAGAACCGGCCGGAGAAGTTCTTGGGATGCCCGTGCGAGAGGTGGCCGCCGTGCGCCAGGCTCATGGCCAGGATCGTGTCGCCCGGCTGGAGCATCGCGTAGAAGACGGTGATGTTGGCCTGCGTGCCCGAGTGCGGCTGGACGTTCGCGTGCTCCGCGCCGAAGAGCGTCTTGGCGCGCTCGATCGCGAGGCGCTCCGCCCGGTCCACGAACTCGCAGCCGCCGTACCAGCGCGCCGCCGGGTAGCCCTCGGCGTACTTATTCGTCATCACGGACCCCTGTGCCTCCATCACCGCCGGGCTCGTGAAGTTCTCCGACGCAATGAGCTCCAGGTGCTCGTGCTGCCGCCGGGCCTCCAGGCGGATGGCGTCGAAGACTTCGGGATCGGTCGTGCGGAGTGCTGGCATCTCGGTTCTCATGTGGCTGTGTGGCGTCGTGGAAGCCGGCGCGCCCCTGGTCGTCCGGTCCTCCCGGCCCGGGAGGCCGCGCGCCGCGCCGCGCCGCTGCGGCTCCTGACTTCCCGCTCGATGCGCGCGATCTGCCGGACCCGACGCTCGTGCCGCGTGCCCGACTCAAACGGCGCCGCGCACCAGACCGACACGATCCGGCGGGCCAGCGTTGGGCCGACCTTCTCCGCGCCGAGGACGAGCACGTTCGCGTCGTTGTGCGCGCGGCTGCGCTCCGCGTCGAACACATCCCCGCAGACGGCCGCGCGGATGCCCGGGACCTTGTTCGCCGCGATGGCGATGCCGATCCCCGACTTGCACAAGAGAATCCCGCGCTCGAACGCGCCCGCGGCCACAGCCGCGGCGACGCGGTGCCCGATCAGCGGGTAGTCGCACGGCTCGGGCGTGTGCGTGCCGAGGTCGGCCACTTCGTGGCCGCCGGCCTGCAGCCACTGCACGATCTTGGCCTTGAGCGCGATGCCGCCGTGGTCCGCGCCGACGGCGAGTCGGAGCTTCGCCTTCGCCACGCCTGCGCGGAGCGAAAGAGAGCGACGACTCTTCGAAGCTCCGCCACGGCGGAGCGAAGAAGCGCGACGATGTCTCTGCGGACTCGGCGTCATCGCAGGCCTCCGATGAGCGCCGCGGCCACCCGGTCCACGGGCTCCTGGATCGTGGCGAAGCAGGTTTCGTACACCTCCAGCGGCTTGCCGACGGGATCGGGGATGTTCGGGTCCCCCGGCACCGAACCGGGAGCCGCCCCCCACGCGCGCAGGAGGTGGACCCGCCCGGCGGTGTCCGGCGCGCACCGGAGCGCCTCGTCCCCCTGGAACCGCTCCATCACCAGGATGAGGTCCGCCGACTCGGCAAGCTCCCGCGTAAGCGGCCGGGAGCGGTGCGCGCTGCAGTCGATGCCCAGCGCGCGCAGGAGCTCCGTCGTTTCCCGGCTCGCGCTCATCCCCTGCACCGCGAAGACCCCCGCCGATTCGGCCGCGATGTCGGTGATGCCCGCCCGCTTCAGCAGGAATCGAAGGTAGAACTCCGCCATCACGCTCCGGCAGCTGTTGCCGGTGCACACGAACAAGATTCGGCGCGGTCGCGGCTCCGCAGGCATGCCCCTGGCCTGTTACGCCTGGACCGGCTTCTTCAGCGCCCGGTGGCCGATGTCGGTCCGGTACGCCGCTCCGTCGAACTTGATGTCCTTGACGGCCTCGTAGGCGCGCTGGAGGGCGCCCTCGAGGTCCCGGCCCACGCCCACGACGTTCAGCACCCGCCCGCCCCAGGACACGAACCGGTCGTTGTCCCTCTTCGTCCCCGCGTGGAACACCATGACGTCGCTGCGGCCCGCCGCGCGTTCGAGGCCCTGGATCTCCTTGCCGATCTGGAAATCGCCGGGGTAGCCGCCCGAGGCCATCACCACGCAGGCGCAGCTCCCGTCGGTCCATTCGCACTGGGTGGTGGCCAACCGCCCCTCGACGGCGTCGTCGAGCAAGTGCACCAGATCGCTCTTCAGGAGCGGCAGAATCGCCTGCGTCTCCGGATCGCCGAACCGGACGTTGAACTCCAGGGCTTTCGGCCCGTCGCCCGTCAGCATGAGACCCGCGTAGAGGACGCCTTTGAACGCCAGCCCCTCCGCGGCCATGGCCCGGATCGTCGGGTGGATGACCTGATCCATGATCTCCGCCTGCAGCTTCGGGGTGATGACCGGCGCGGGCGCGTAGGCGCCCATGCCCCCGGTGTTCGGCCCCTTGTCGCCGTTCTGGAGCCGCTTGTGATCCTGCGAGGCCACTAACGGCACCGTCGTGACGCCGTCGGTGATCACGATGATCGAGGCCTCCTCGCCGGTGAGCTTCTCCTCGACGATGATGCGCTCCCCCGCCTGCTTGAAGATGCGGTCTTCCATGAGCAGGTCGACCGCGCCCAGGGCCTCGCTCAGCGTCTGGGCCACGATCGTGCCCTTGCCGCCGCAGAGCCCGTCGGCCTTGACCACGATCGGCACGCCGAGCTGCCGGACGTAGGCCCGCGCCGCCTGCGCGTCGTCGAACACCGCGAACTGCGCCGTCGGAATGTGGTACTTCTTCATCAGGTTTTTCGAGAAGGCCTTGCTCGACTCCAAGCGCGCCGCCGCCTTGCCCGGGCCGAACACCCGCAGGCCGCGCTTCTCGAAGGAATCGACGATGCCCTTCGCCAGCGCCGCCTCGGGGCCCACGACCGTGAGGTCGATGTCCTTGTTCTCGGCGAACTCGGTGAGGGCGTCGACGTCCTCGGCGTTGATATCCACCAGGGACGCCAGCTCCCCGATGCCGCCGTTGCCCGGCGCGCAGTACAGCTTCGTGACTTCGGGCGATTGGCTGAGCTTCCAGAGCAGCGCGTGTTCGCGGCCGCCAGATCCGATGACGAGAATGCGCATGATGTCACTCCTCCGTGCCTATCAGAGACGTATCTGATACGCAGCTTTTCGTCACGGCAACAGGCGTATCAGATACGTATCTGATACGTATCTGATACGCCTTCATGACTTTTTCACGACGGTTCCGATCCGCCAGGCGCGGATGCCGGCCCGGGCGAAATGCTCCCGGAGCGCCCCGGCCGCCCGCGGCCGGCACGCCAGCGCCATGCCGATGCCCATGTTGAACGTGCGGGCCATCTCGGCGTCGGCGACGCCTCCGGCCGCCTGAATCCGCTTGAACACCGGCGGCGTCGTCCAGCTGCCGGGAATCACGTGCACCGCCAGCATCGGCCGGCGCGCGGTGAGCGACGGCAGCCGGCGCGCCAGCCCCCCGCCCGTCACGTGCGTGATCGCCGTCACCGGCAGGCGGCTCAGCGCCGCCAGGACCGGCTTCACGTAAATCCTGGTCGGGCTCATGAGCTCGCGCCGGTGCCGGGCGAGCCCCGCCGGGCCGAGCGCCTTCCGCACAAGTGAAAAGCCGTTGGCGTGCACGCCGGATGAGGCCAGGCCGATCACGGCGTCGCCCACGGCGACGCGGCTCCCATCGAGCAGCCGCCCGCGCGGCACGGCGCCGACGCAGAAGCCGGCGATGTCGAACTCCCCGCGCTCATAGACCCCGGGCATCTCCGCCGTCTCCCCGCCCAAGAGCGCGCACCCGCTCTGCCGGCAGCCCTCCACGACGCCGCCGAGGAGCGCCGTCAGGAGCGGCCGGGCGATCTTGCCGACGGCCAGATAATCCAGAAAGAACAGCGGGCGCGCCCCGTAGGCGAGCACGTCGTTCGTGTTCATCGCCACCGCGTCGATGCCGATGGCGCGGTGCTCCGCGCTCTTGCGCGCCAGGAGCAGCTTGGTGCCGACGCCGTCCGTCGAGGCCACCAGCACCGGGTCCGCCCACCGCCGGGCGTCGAACCGGAAGAGCCCGGCAAACCGGCCGCCCGAGGGCAGCACGCCCGGCACGGCGGTGGAGGCGATCACGCGGCGCATCCCGTCCAGCCACGCGTCGGCGCCCACGACGTCGACGCCCGAGCGCCGGTAGCTGAGGGACGCCTTGGCTAGCATCGCCCCTGGCCGGCGTGCTTTTCAAGCGCGAACTTATCGCCCTCCTCCCCGAACGGCACCGGATACGTCCCGCTCCAGCAGGCAGTGCAGTAGTTGCCCGGGCGCTTGACCGACGCGAGCAGCCCCTCCATGGAGAGATAGCCGAGCGAGTCCACGCCGATGAACCGCCGGATCTCCTCCAGGCTCATCGCGTTGGCGATCAGCTCCTTCCGGGTCGGGAAATCGATCCCGTAGAAGCACGGCGACTTCGTCGGCGGACAGCTGATCCGCAGGTGGATCTCTTTCGCCCCCACCTCGCGCAGGCTCTTGACGCGCGCCCGCGTGGTCGTGCCCCGGATGATGGAATCGTCCACGATGACGATCCGCTTGCCCCGCACGATCGCCCGCACCGGATTGAACTTCACCCGGACCTTGAGGTCGCGGATATCCTGCGCCGGCTGGATGAACGTCCGCCCGACGTAGTGGTTCCGGATCACGCCCATGTGGAACGGGATGCCCGACTCGAGGCTGAAGCCCAGCGCGGCGAAGTTGCCCGAGTCCGGGATCGGCATCACCAGGTCCGCCTGCGCGGGGTGCTCCCGCGCCAGCTGACGGCCCAGCTGGACCCGGACCTGCTCGACGCTCTCGCCGAAAATCACCGAGTCCGGGCGCGAGAAGTACACGTGCTCGAACAGGCAATGCGAGGGCTTCGTCTCGCGGGCCTTGAACGGAAAGAGCGAGTGCATCCCGGAGGCGTCGATCAGCACCGCTTCCCCGGGCTCCACGTCCCGGACGAACTTCGCGCCGATCAAGTCGAGCGCGCACGTCTCGGAGGCCAGCACCGTCGCCTTGTTGTGCCGGCCGATGCACAGCGGGCGGAACCCGTTCGGGTCGCACACGCCGATCAGCCCGCGCTCAGTGAGAAAGAGGAGCGAGAACGCCCCTGCCAGGCGCTGGAGGCACTCGACCAGGTCCTGCTCGAAATTCTCCCGGTTGGACCGCGCCAGAAGATGGAGGATGATCTCGCTGTCCACCGTCGTCTGAAAGATCGAGCCGCTCGCCTCCAGTTCCCGGCGGAGCTGGTAGGCGTTGACGAGATTCCCGTTGTGCGCGACCGCGATCGAGCCCTTCGCGTACGTCACGACGAGGGGCTGGGAGTTCTTCGCCGTGCTGGAGCCGGTCGTCGAGTAGCGCGTGTGCCCGAGGGCGGAGCGGCCCGGCAGATCGTGCAGGACCTCCTCGTTGAACACCTCGGAGACCAGCCCCATGCCCTTGTACGGATGCATCGTCTTGCCCTTCGCGTCGTACGTGACGATGCCCGCCGCCTCTTCCCCGCGGTGCTGGAGCGCGTACAGTCCCAGATACGCCAGCCGCGCGGCATCGCGATGCCCGTAGATGCCGAACAACCCGCAATAATGCTTCACACCCTCATCCATTCGGGAACGCTCTAGCGATCATGTTCATCTTCACCATGTTACAAACACATTCCCCCTCTTCCGCCAGTCGAAATTCGCAGAGCGCTGTGTTGGAGCGGGGCGAATGCATCTGCAACTTCCTCCTCTGCAATCAGTTAGCTGGAACGTCCCCAATCGGGGAGGCGCCAGGCGTCGCGGAGCGACTCGAGCGCCGCATCCACCCACGGGCTGATCTGGAGCCGCCGGCCGCCGACGGTGCCGATCACCTCGGCCGGCACGCCGTGCTGCGCGGCGAGCCGCCGGACGGCCTCCGCGTCCGCGGGCGCGCACGTGCCGACGACGCGCCCGGCCGATTCCCCGAACAAGACCGCGTCGAGCCGCGCGCCGCGCGCTCCGGCTTTGAGGCGCTCGCCGGCGATGACCGCCCCGATCGCGCTCCGGCCGCCCATGAGGCAGCATTCCGCAAGCGCGACCGCCAGCCCGCCGTCGGAGCAATCGTGCGCCGAGCGAAGGGCCCGCCCGCGGCACGCCGCCGACAGGAAGCGCTGCAGCGCCCGCTCCGCCTTGAGGTCGATGCGCGGCGGGCGCCCCGCCTTCAAGCCGTGCAGCTCCGCCAGATAGGCGCTGCCGCCCAGTTCCTGCCGGGTCCGGCCGAACATCAGCACGACGTCGCCCGCCGCCTTGAATCCCGCCCCTAGCGGCGCGACTTCATGCGAGGCGCCGTTGGAGCCCCGCGCGGGCTCGAGCAGCCCGATCATCCCGACGACCGGCGTCGGATCGATCGCCCGGCCGCCGCGCTCGTTGTAGAAGCTCACGTTGCCGCCCGTCACCGGAGTCCCGAAGGCGCGGCAGGCGTCCGCCAGGCCGCGGACGGCCTCCTTGAACTGCCACATGATCTCGGGATCCTCGGGCGAGCCGAAGTTCAGGCAGTCCGTCACCGCCAGCGGCACCGCCCCCGTGCAGGCGAGGTTGCGCGCGGCTTCGGCGACGACGCCCTTGGAGCCTTCATACGGGTCGAGCCGGCAGTGGCGCCCGTTGCCGTCCAGCGTCGCCGCCAGGAACTTCCGGGTGCCCTTGATCCGCAGCACCGCCGCGTCCCCCGCGCCCGGCGCCACGACGGTGTTCGTCTGCACCATGTGGTCGTACTGCTCGTAGACCGCCGCCTTGCTCGCGATGCTGGGCGCGCCAAGGAGCCTCAGGAGCGCCTCCGTCCAGTCGCGCGGCGCCCGCACGCGCGCCAGCGGCAGGCGCTGGAGCCGCGCGAGGTCGCGCGGGCGCCGCGTCGGCCGGCGGTACACCGGGGCCTCGTCGGTCAGCGCCCGCACCGGGATGTCGGCGACGAGCCGCGCCCCGTCGAAGACGCGCATCCGGTCCCCGCCGGTCACGCGTCCGATCTCAACGGCGTTCAATCCCCACTTCGCGAAGAGCTTGATGACGCGCGATGGCGTCCCGCGGCGGACGATGAGGAGCATCCGCTCCTGCGACTCCGAGAGCATGATCTCATACGGCGTGATCCCCGCCTCCCGGACCGGCACCTTGGCGACGTCGATCTCGATGCCGCAGCCGCCGCGCGAGGCGGTCTCGCACGTGGAGCACGTCAGGCCCGCCGCGCCCATGTCCTGGATGCCGACCACGTCCCCGGTCCCGAGCGCCTCGAGCGTCGCCTCGATGAGGCACTTCTCGGCGAACGGGTCGCCGATCTGCACCGCGGGGCGGTCGGCGTCGGAGCCCTCGGTGAGCTCGCGCGAGGCGAAGCTCGCGCCGCCCAGCCCGTCGCGGCCGGTCGAGGAGCCGACGTACAGGACCGGGTTCCCGGCGCCCTTCGCCGAGGCGCGGGCGAGCGCCCCCTCCCGCAGCAGCCCCACGCACATCACGTTGACGAGCGGGTTGCCGCGGTAGCAGTCGTCGAAGGCGATCTCCCCGCCGACCGTCGGCACGCCGATGCAATTGCCGTAGCCGGCGATGCCGCGCACCACGCCGTCGAGCAGATACCGCGTCCGGCCGTCGGACAGCGGGCCGAACCGCAGCGAGTCCAGGAGCGCCACGGGCCGCGCGCCCATCGTGAAGATATCGCGGACGATCCCGCCGACGCCCGTCGCCGCCCCCTGGTAGGGCTCGACGGCCGACGGGTGGTTATGGCTCTCGCACTTGAACACGGCGTGCCAGCCGTCGCCCAGATCGATCACACCCGCGTTCTCCTCGCCGGCGCCGACGAGGACGCGCGGGCCGGCCGTCGGGAACGTCTTGAGATACGGCCGCGAGCTGCCGTACGAGCAGTGCTCCGAATACATGACGCCGAAGATGCCGACTTCGGTCAGCGTCGGCCGGCGCCCCAGCACGCGCTCGATGTGGGCGTAGCTGGCCGGCGTCAGGTTGTGCGAACGCGCGACGGCCCGCAGGCGCTCCTCGCCGGCCGGCGCGTCCTGCGGCGCCGGGCGGAGCCGCGCCCGCGCGCGGGCCTTCCGCCGGCTCGCGGCGGCCGCGGCCGCCATCAGGCGACCCCCACGGCCTGGAGCATGGATTCGAAGATGAGCCGGCCGTCGCCGGAGCCCAGCGCCGGCTCGGCCGCGCGCTCCGGATGCGGCATCATGCCCATGACGTTGCCGGCGCCGTTCATGAGGCCCGCGATGTGATCCGTCGAGCCGTTGGGATTGGCGGCGTCGGTCGGCGCGCCGGATTCATCGCAGTAGCGAAAGAGCGCGTGCTCGCGGATCCGGCCCAGCGGCCCCGCCGGCGCCGTGTAGCGGCCCTCGTAGTGCGCGATGGGCATCCGCACCACCTGCCCCTGGCGGAACTGGTTGGTGAAGACGGTGTCGGCGCGCTCCACCCGGAGCGTCACCTCCTTGCAGCGGAAGCGCAGCCCGGTGTTCGGCAGCATCGCGCCCGGCAAGAGGCCGCTCTCGAGCAGAATCTGAAAGCCGTTGCAGATGCCCAGGATGAGTCCTCCGTCCCGCGCGAACGACGACACGGCGCGCATGATCGGCGAGAACTTCGCGACCGCGCCCGTGCGCAGGTAGTCGCCGTAGCTGAACCCGCCGGGCAGCACGATCGCGCCGCAGCCGGCCAGCGACGTGGACTGATGCCACAGCGCCGTCACGTCCTGGCGCAGCACGCTGCGCAGGACGTCCACGCAGTCCGCGTCGCAGTTCGAGCCCGGGAAGACGACGACGCCCCACTTCATCGCGTTACCGGCCCGCCCTCCGGCGGCGCCCCGCGCGCGCGGCGCCGGCGAGGCCTCGACGAAGGCGGGCGGGCGTGATGTTGTACGTCTCGATGACGGGGTTGCTCAGCAGGGTCCGGCACATGCGGGCGACGTCCTTGCGCGCGGCCGCGGCGGAGCCGCCGTTCAAGGTCAGCTCGATGTACTTGCCCATCCGGACCTCGCGCACGCCGCGGAACCCGAGGGCCCGGAGCGCGCTCTTGATGGTCTTGCCCTGGACGTCGAGCAGCCCGGGCTTCAGCGTCACCGTCACGTTCACATTCGTCATTCGTCACTCCTTATCGGGAAATCAGGGGAAATCCGGGGACACTATACCTATTTCTCCTCCGCGGAAACCGAAAATGCGTATCGTGTCCCCGGGTTTCCGCGTCATCACCAACTCCTTACCCGTGCCAAATTCGGAAGTGGGAATTGGGAAGTCGGAATTCCGCATTTGGCACCGCCCCAACGTCCACATTAGCCGACGACTCTCGTGAGCATCTCCTGGTACGCCGCCTCGACGTCGCCGAGATCCCGGCGGAAACGGTCCTTGTCGAGCTTCCGCTTCGTGCCCTGCTCCCAGAACCGGCAGGTGTCGGGGGAAATCTCATCGCCCAGGAGCAGCCGCCCCTGAAAGCGGCCGAACTCGAGCTTGAAATCCACCAGGTCGATTCTGCGCTTCGCGAAATAGTCCCGCAGGAAGGCGTTGATCTTCTCCGACTCCGCTCGGATGACCGCCAGCTCTTCCGGCTTCGCGAGGCCCAGCGCCATGATGTGGTCGTCATTGATCAGCGGGTCGTTCAGCGGGTCGCTCTTGTAATGCCACTCGAAGACCGGCCGCGCCAGCACGAGGCCTTCTTCCAGCCCCAGGAGCTTCGCCATGCCGCCGGCGACGATGTTGCGCATCGTGACCTCCAGCGGCACGATCTCCAGGCGCTTGACGAGCATGTCCCGCTCGGAGAGCTGCTTCACGAAGTGCGTGGCGATCCCGGCCTGCTCCAGCGCCTCGAAGAGCCGGCAGGAAATCTGGTTGTTGCAGACGCCCTTATCCATGATCGTCCCGCGCTTCTGGGCGTTGAACGCGGTCGCGTCGTCCTTGAAGTACTGGATGACCAGCCCGGGGTCCTCCGTCGCGTAGATGATCTTCGCCTTGCCCTCGTAGAGCTTCTCCCCGCGCTGTTCACCGGTCATCATCGTGTGCCTCCGTTGCGATTGCGTGGTCTCCTGCACGATCAGTCTCTGCGGCCGGCGCGGGCTCCGGAGCGGACGGCAGCGTGTCCGGCACGGCGGTGGTCGGCTCCGGCGCGGGCGGCAGCGGCTCCGGTGGCGCCTCGGACGGCTCCGGCGCGGGCGGCAGCGGCTCCGGCGGCATCGGCATCGGCAGCGGCTCCGCCTTGAGGAGCGTGTAGTCCCACGTGCGGTCGTCCCGCACCGTGAAGGGCATGGCCTCCATCACGAGATCGAACGGAATCCACAAATGCGCCGGCGCCCCGAGATGCCGGCGGTCATCGAGTCTCGCGTAGCCGTCCTTCCTGAGCGTCACGCGGTGCCACCCGTACCACATGAAGTCGAAGGTCATGGGGCTCTCCCCGAGCAGGCGGTCGTTCACGTAGACCTCAGCCCCCGGCGGTTCGCTCCGGATGGTGAGCGAGCGCGTGACGCAGCCCCCGGCCGCGAGCGCCAGGAGCGCGCCCGAGAGCGCAACCGCGGGGAGGCGCGGCCGGCTCATAGCCCCACCCGGCGGAAGATCTGCCGCACGCGCTTCAGCGGCGTCCTGGGATTCACGCAGCGGGCCACCTCGCGCGGGCTCAGATGCTTCCGGACGCGCTCGTCCGCCGCAAGCGCCTGCTCGAGCCGGTGGCCGTGGCGCCACGCGTCCAGCGCGCAGCGCTGCACGAGCTCGTACGCCTGCGTCCGCGACAGGCCCTTGCGCATGAGCGCCAGCAGCACCTGCCCCGAGTAGACGACGCCGTGCGTGCTCTCGAGATTCTGCCGCATGCGGTCCGGATGGACGACCAGGCCCCGGATGACGCGCGTCATCTGCTGGAGCATGTAGTCCAGCGCGATGGTCGCATCCGGCAGAATGACCCGCTCGACGGAGGAGTGGCTGATGTCGCGCTCGTGCCAGAGCGCGACGTTCTCCATCGCGGCCACGACGTAGCCGCGCAGCAGCCGCGCCATGCCGGCGACGCGCTCGCAGATGATGGGGTTCTTCTTATGCGGCATCGCGGAGGAGCCCTTCTGGCCCGCGCCGAACGGCTCCTCAACCTCCCCGACTTCCGTGCGCTGCAAGTGCCGGATCTCGACGGCGAGCTGCTCGAGGCTCGCGCCGACGAGCGCGAGCGCCGAGACGTACGACGCGTGCAGGTCGCGCTGGATGATCTGGGTCGAAATCGGCGCCGGCTTGAGGCCCAACCGGCGGCAGACGTCGCGCTCGATGCCGGGCTCGACGTTCGCGAACGTGCCGACGGCGCCGGAGATCTTGCCGACGCTGATCTCCTCGCGCGCCCGCTCCAGGCGGGCCAGGTGCCGCCGGAACTCGTCGTAGAATACCGCGAGCTTCAGGCCGAAGGTCGTGGGCTCGGCGTGGACGCCGTGGGTGCGGCCGATGATGAGCGTGTCGCGGTAGCGCCGGGCCTGCTGGCGCAGCGCCCCCAGGAGATCGCGGACGCCGGCGATGAGCAGCGTGGAGGCATCGCGCAGCTGCGCCGCGAGCGCGGTATCGAGGACGTCGCTTGAGGTGAGGCCGAAGTGGAGATAGCGGCCGTGCGGGCCGACCTGCTCTTCGAGGTGCTCGATGAAGGCGATGACGTCGTGCTGGGTGCGCGACTCGCGCTGCGCGATGCGGGCGAGATTGAGGCGCGCTTTGCGGCGGATGGCGGCCACGGCCGCGCGCGGCACGAGCCCGCGTTTGGCTTGCGCGTCTAGCACCAGGAGCTCCACGTCCAGCATGACGCGGAGGCGGTGTTCCTCACTCCAGAGGGCGCCCATGGCGGGCAGCGTATATCGGGGTATCATGGAGCCCCACGGGCTGCGCCCGTGCTCCTTGTTCTCATTGTCCGAGCGGCGGAATCCCGAGCGAGCATCACGGCCGGAGGCCGTGGCGCGAGGCGCGGGATCGACCGCTCGGTTCGCTCCGCCGCGCCGGCCTGACGGCCCGCTGGCGGATGGCGTCGGGATCGGACAAGCCCGCCACGCGCCGTTCGGGTGTCGCGGCGGAATTCCTGCCGGATCCTCGAAGGAAGGCTGCCTTGATCGTGCGAACGCATTCTAGCATAGCGGACGGGTGGTGTCAAAGCGCGCCGATTCCAGATTGGCTCAGCCTAACATGAGGATTATCAAGATGTTATGATTGGCATGCTTGACGAGAACTGACCGGCGCGATAGAGTGAAGCGGCGTGGGCCGGCGACGATGCCGGAGTCGCGCATGCCATGGTCATCCCGCTTCTCCTACACGGACAGCACGCGGAGGCGCCGGCGTACGAGCCGGTCGGCTCATGGATTGTGCCCTGGCGCTTCGACTCGCTCGAGGCCGAATACCTTCGCCTGCGCACGTCCTGCGGGTTGCTGGACTACTCCACGCTCTCCGTGATCGAGGTGCGCGGCGCCGACCGCGCCGGGTACCTCCAACGGATGCTGACGAACGACGTGCTGCGGCTAGTGGCCGGCCGGGGCTCCGAAGGCGCGCTCCTCACACCGCAGGGGCGACTGGTGAGCGGGCTCATCGTGCTCGCCGACGAGGACGCCCATTGGCTGCTGGCAGACACGACGCGCGCGCCGGCCGTGCTCGCGCAGCTTGAGCGCGCCGTGTTCTCGGAGGATGTCCGGTTCGCCAACCACGAGCGGCGCTGGGCGGCGCTGGCGCTCCAGGGCCCCGGCGCGCCCGCGTTCGCGGCGCGCCTGGCGCCGGCCGCGGCGGCCTTGTCCTCGGAAGGCGACCACGTCCGGCTCACGCTCGAAGGGATGGCGGCCTGGGTCGTGCGGCACGCGCTCACGGATGAAGCGGGTCTGCTATGCCTGGTTGAGCCGGATGAGGCGCGCGCGCTGTGGGATCGGCTGCTCCGACGCCGGGAGCCTGACGCGCCGGGTCTGGTGGGCTGGGGGGCGCTGAACACCGCGCGGATCGAAGCGGGCATCCCGTGGATAGATATCGATCTCGATGACCAAACGCTCCTGGCCGAGGCGGGGCTCGAGGCGCGCCTCTCGAGCGACACGAAGGGATGTTACGTCGGGCAGGAAATCGTCGCCCGGCTCAAAACGTACGGCTCGACAAGCCGGCGGCTCTGCGGCCTCCTGATCGAAAGCACGGACGTGCCCGACGCGGGCTCTCTACTCGCCCGCGGCGATGAGGAGGTCGGCCGCATCACCAGCGCGTGTCTCTCGCCCGCGCTTGAGCGGCCGATCGCGCTCGGCTGGCTCAAGCGCGGCTCGTATGATCCCGGCACGACCGTGACCGTCAAATCCGGCGCCGCCCCCGTCCCCGCCAGCGTCGTCGCCCTTCCTTTCCTCCCTCCATAACCCGCCTCCAAAACCCGGGACAGTCCCGCATTTTATTCCGCAAAACCAGGGACAGTCCCGCATTTTAATCCGGGACTGTCCCGGGTTTTACTTTCAAACGAAAAACCCGGGATAACCCCGGGTTTCCACGTTACACGTTACGCGGGGGGAAAGTTACTCCGCCCAGTAGCGCATGAACTCCTGCAGGTGGGTCAGCGAAGAGAGATCCGCCATGCGATCCAGGAAGACCTTGCCGGCGAGATGGTCGCATTCGTGCTGGATGATGCGGGCGAAAAACCCGTGCGCCTGGAAGGAGAGCTTGCTGCCCTTGCGGTCGTAGGCCTCCACGTGCAGCGATGCCGCGCGCGGCACCCTCCCCCGGAACTCGTTCACGCTCAGGCAGCCTTCCCAATCCTCGAGCTGCTGTTTGGCGCGCTGGGTGATCTTCGGGTTGATGAGGACGGTGAGCGGCACGGGACTCTCGCCCGGATACCGCCGGTTCTTTTCGACCTCGATGACCGCGATCTGCTTGGAGACATGCACCTGCGGCGCGGCCAACCCCACCCCGTCATATTCCCGCATGGTCTCGATCATGTTGTCGATGAACCGCTGGATCTCGGGCGAGGTAATCGCCTCTTTCGGCACGGCCTCCGCCGGCGTGCGGATGACGGGATGTCCCAATCGCGAGACTTTGAGGATGGCCATGGCTCAGTCCGAGGTGCGCTGTGTCAGCTCCAGGAATTCCGGGTGCCGTTTGAGATACGTGCCGGACACGTACGGGCAGCTGGGAATCACCCTCCAGCCCGCCTGTCCGGCATGCTCGAAGGCGGCGCCGCACACTTCCTCCGCCGCGCCGCGCCCGCGCGCCTCCGGCGGCACGAACGTGTGATAGAACTCCGCCACCTTCCCGTCCAGCCGGTACGCGAGTTCCGCCTCCCCTTCGGGAAGCGCGAGCACGAACCGCCGGTCCCGCTCGTCGTGCCGGACGCGCGCCTCATCGGGCATGATGCGCATTATAGCCGCGCCCGGCCGGCCGTGCAACGCCGCCGCTCCCCCTTGAAAAGTGACAGTCACTTTTTGAAGGGGAAAAAGTGACTGTCACTTCGCGGATTTGACCTGGGCCGGGAAGTCCCGTATCATCGGTCCATGGACGCCGTCGCCGAACTGCTCAACCGGCTCGATGAGTCGCCGCCCGAGAATCCCCTGGCGCTGCGACGGATGAAAATCCGCATCGCGGGCGAGACCGGCGCCGGCATGATCCGCAACGACGCGCTCTTGGCGCGCTACCGGGCGGACGTCGCGCACGGCTCGAGAAGCCGGAGCGAACGCCTCGAGCGCGCTCTTCGCCTGAACGCCGTCCGGTCCCACTCCGGCATCGCGACCGTCACCGTCATCACCAAACCGTTTCCCTGCCCGGGCCGGTGCGTCTATTGTCCCACCGAGGCGCGCGCGCCGAAGAGCTACCTGACCAACGAGCCCGCCATGCGGCGCGCCGTGCGCAACGAGTACGACCCGTTCCGCCAGGTCAGCAGCCGGCTGGAGGCGCTTGCCGATACGGGACATGCCACCGACAAAATCGAGCTCATTGTCAAAGGCGGCACCTGGTCGTTCTATCCGGAGGACTATCAAGTGGAGTTCATCCAGCGCTGCTTCGAGGCCGCCACCGCGTTCGGCTTGGAGCATCAGAACGGCCATCCTGCGACGCGGGACACGCTGGACGCCGCCCAGCGCGCCAACGAAACGGCCGCAAGCCGCATCATCGGCCTCACCATCGAGACCCGCCCGGACTACATCGCCCCCGAAGAACTCCGCCGCCTCAGGCGGCTGGGCGTCACGCGCGTCGAGCTCGGCGTGCAGACGCTCGATGAGGCGGTGCTCGCGCTCACGGTCCGCGACCACGGCACCGCCGAAGTCCGCACCGCGACCCGGCTCCTCAAGGACGCCGCCTTTAAAGTCGCCTACCATCTGATGCCGAACCTGCCGGGCGCGACTCCCGATGGGGACCTGGCGAGCATGCGGCGGCTCTTCGACGACCCGGCGTACCAGCCCGACGCCATCAAGATCTACCCGTGCGTCGTCATCGAGTCGGCCGAGCTCTATCAGTGGTGGCGCGACGGCCGCCACCGGCCGTACGATGACGAAACGCTCATCGAACTGCTCGCCGCGATGAAAGCGCTGGCGCCGCCGCACGTGCGCATCGAGCGGGTGATCCGGGACATTCCCTCCACGTCGATCCGCGCGGGCTGCGCGGTCACCAACCTCCGCGAGGAGGTGCATCGCCGGATGCGCGCGCGCGGACAGGCGTGCCGATGCGTCCGCTGCCGGCAGGTGCAGGGCGACGCCGCCGGCGCGTTCACGCTCGTACGCCGGGAGTACGGCGCGTCGGATGGGACCGAGATGTTCCTGAGCATGGAGGACGCGGACTCGGACCGCCTTGCCTCGCTGTTGCGCCTTCGCCGGCCCTCGCCGTCCGCCTGGCGCGCGCTCGGGCTGCCGGCGCTTGAGGGCGCCGCGCTCATCCGTGAGCTTCACTCGTACGGCCCGCACCTGGCGCTGCACGAACGGCGCGAATCGGCCGTCCAGCACCAGGGGTTCGGCCGCCGCCTGCTGCAGGAGGCGGAGCGCATTGCGCGGGAGGAATTCGGCGCCGAGCGACTGGCGGTCATCTCCGGCATCGGCGCGCGCGAGTATTACCGGAAGCTCGGCTATGCACTGAGCGGCACCTATATGGTGAAGGCGCTTCCGGGGGCCCCGACATGACGCGGCGGCTGAGCCGGCGGGAATTCCTGAGACTCGGCGCGACCGCGGCGGCCGCGGCGCTGACCATGCCCGTCACGCGCGCGCTGGCGCAGATCGCCCCGGCCGGCTCCGCCATCCCGACGCGCCCGCTGGGCTCAACCGGCGTGAGCGTCACGGCGCTCGGCCTCGGCGGCGAGGGCGTGCTCAGAACCTGGGGCCGCGCGCGCGAAGCCGAGCGGGTCATCCGCCACGCCCTTGCGGCCGGCATCACCTACTGCGACACGGCCCCGGCGTACAGCGCGAGCCAGGATTACTACGGCGGCGTGCTGGCGGAATACCGCAGCGACATTTTCCTCGCCTCCAAGACGCACGACCGCTCTCGGGACGGCAGCCTGCGGTTGCTCGATGAGAGTCTGCGCCGCCTCCGCACGGACCGGCTGGACCTCTGGCAGCTGCACGACCTGCGCTCGCGCGACGACCTGACTGAGATCTTCTCGCCGCGCGGCGCGATTCATGCGATGGAGGAGGCCAGGCGCGACGGGCGCGTGCGTTTCCTGGGCATCACCGGCCACTACGATCCGGCGGTGCTGGTGGCCGCCCTGCGGGAGTACCGTTTCGATACGGTGCTGGCGGCGCTGAACGTCGCCGACCGCGCGCGGTTGTCGTTCATCGACACGGTGCTGCCGGCTGCGGCCGAGCGCCAAGCCGGCATCATCGGGATGAAAGTCGTCGGGCGGGGCCAGCTCCTTGACCCGAAGGCGGGCTTCACCGTCAGGGACGCGCTGGGCTATGTGCTCAGCCTTCCGGTCACGACGGCCATCATCGGCTTCAGTTCGACGCGGGAGGTCGATGAAGCGGTTGCGGTCGCCGCGGCCGCGCCCTCCCTCGGCCGCGAGGCCATGGCGGCTCTCGAGCGCCGCGCCGCCCCGCTCGCCGCGGACATCACCTGGTACAAGCGGGCCTCCTGAAAATACGAACGCCCCCGCCGCATGCGCGGCAGGGGCGTCGATGCTGAGCAGCGAGCCGGCTTAATTCACCAGCTTATTGTCAGAGCGTCTCGGCGGGTCGTTCTTCGGCCGCTCAGGCGCCGGCGGGTTGCCCTTGAACGAAGGCGTCAGGTCCTTGTTGATCTTGGCCCACTCCTGATCCTCTTCCTCGTCGGCCACGATCGCGCCGACGGGGCACTCCGGCAGGCACAGGCCGCAATTAATGCACACCTCGGGGTCGATGATCATGAATTCCTTGCCCTGATAGTCCCCGGGATGAATGCATTCTACCGGACAGACCGTCGCGCAGACGCCGTAGCGCTCCCCCAGGCACTTCTCCGTAATGACATATGCCATTGCGGCTCCCCCTCCGTGTGTGTTGGTCGGGAATGATGCGGTGTATTCGAATTCTCGGTTAGTCTACAAGAACTGCCTGGAGGCGTCAAGACTCGTCCAGACTCGTCCAGGCAGCTCATCGTGAGCCGGCCGATGAGGCCGGTTGCGGGCGCTCCGAGTCGAGCGTATGCTAGGAGCGGAACAACTGAAAAATCCGGGACTGTCCCGGGTTTTTGGGGATGAGGAGGGGGAGGATGTTGAGGCGCAATGGCAAGAACAAGATGCCGAAGACGCTGAAGGCGTTCGCGGCGACGTATCCAGACCCGTGGCGGGCCTATCAGAATCTGCGGGACACCTGCGACCAATGCGGGCCGCTGCCGGTCAAGATGCGCGAGCTCATCAAGATCGGCGTCGAAGTCGCGAGGAACCGCCACGGCGGCCTCGCCGCGCACATCGCGCGCGCCCGCAAGGTCGGCGCGTCGCCGGCGGAGATCCGCCACGCCATCATCATCGCCACCCCGCTCATCGGGTTGCCCGATGTCCTCGACGCGTATGTCGTCTCGGAACAGCACCTCAAGTAGTCCGGGCGCAGGCGCGTGGCTGCCGGCGCTGGCGCTCGTCCTCTCGGGCTGCGCCTCGACGCCGAAGTCCATGATGATGGTGTCGCGCCCGCTCGTCGATCTGCGCGGGGAGCCGCGCACGACCGCCCAGCCGGGCGTGCACGACCCCCTGCAGGAAACCCAGCTCCTCTATGGAGAGCGCGTGAACGTCCTCGAGCGCCGCGACGGCTGGGCCTTCGTGGAAGCGCTGGAGCAGGAGGAGTTCAGCCACAACCGCCGCTGGCAGGGCTACCCGGGATGGGTCCCGGAATCGTCGCTTGCGCCCTGGCGCGAGGAGCCCCTGCCCACCATCGTCGTCACCGCGCCTTGGGCGGAGTCATGGGCCAATCCGTATCTGACCGTGAAATCGGACTGGACCTTCGCCATGGGCACGTACCTCACGGCGACGGAAATCGGCGGGCGCTTCTGGCGCGTGGACCTGCCGAAGGGAGAGCGCGCGTGGCTGGAGCTGGGAGACGCCCGCGAGATGTGGCGCATCCTCCGCCTCGTTCCCGAAGCCAAACGGCAGCTGATCATCGAGCAGGCGGAGAAATTCATCGGCACCCCGTATCTCTGGGGCGGCCGGTCGGCGCTCGGCGACTCGGACCTGAGCGTCGTGACCGGCGTGGATTGCTCCGCCCTCGTCAATCTCGCCTACCGCGTCGTGGGAATGGATCTGCCGCGGGACGCTCACGAGCAATACCTGAGAGCGAAATCGCTCGCGCTGCCCAAACCCGGCGACCTGGTGTTCCTCTCCGCCGAACATGAGCCGAAGCGCATCGTCCACGTCATGCTCTATGCCGGCGGCGATGAGCTGATCGAGGCCCCAGGCACCGGCCAACGCGTCCGGCGGATCTCGGTCCAGGAGCGGCTGGGCAGGCCGCTGGCCTCGCTGAAGCCCGGCGACACCATGAGCGCGCAGACCATCTGGTTCGGGAGCTACCTCCCCTAGCCGCCAAAGTGACAGTCACTTTTCAAAGCGGGAAAAGTGACAGTCACTTTTCAAAGGGAGGAAAGTGACTGTCACTTGCTGAGGGTGGGGATGTGCGGACGCTAGCGGTGCTGGCGGGGCTGGTCGCCGCCGTGTTATGGGCCGGCGGGCGCGAGCGCCTCAAGCCCGTGTTCCGGTGGCTCCCCCTCCCGCTGTGGTGCTACGTCCTGCCCATCGTGCTGGTCTCGCTCGGCGTGCTGCCCCAGGGAGACCCCGCCTACCGGCTGCTCACCGCACGACTGCTGCCGTTCGCGCTCGCGCTCCTGCTGCTCGGCCTTGATCTCGGCGCCGTCGCGCGCACCGGCCCGAAGGCGCTCGCGTGCGCCGCCGCGGGCTCAGCCGGCGTCATCCTCGGCACCGCCGGCGGGGCCGCCCTGATGGCAGGGACGCTGCCTGAAGAAGCGTGGCGGGGCGCCGGCGCGCTCGCCGGCACGTGGACGGGCGGCAGCATGAACCTGGTGGCCCTGCGCGCCGTGCTGGACACGCCTGATGAGATGTTTGCGCCCCTCATCATCGTGGACACGATCATCGCGTACACCTGGATGGCGCTGCTGGTGGCGGGCTCATCGCGGCAGGCGTGTCTGAACCGGTGGCTGGGCGCCGCGGCACTTCCCGATGAGCCCGGCCCGCCCGCACAGGAGTCTTCACGCCCCATCGGCGTGGCTTCGACCATCGCGGCGGTCGCGATCGCCGGAACGCTCGCGTGGACGGCCGGCGCGTTCGGAGGCGCCATGCCGGACACGGCGCTTATCAGCTCATCCACCGGGTGGGCGATTCTCGCGGTCACAACGGCGGCGATCGGCCTGTCATTCCTCGGCCCCATACGGGCGCTCGGTGAGCCGGCGTCGAGAGTCGGCCTGCCCCTGCTCTACCTCGTGCTGGCGGGGCTGGGGGCGCAGGCGGATTTCGCGGCGTTCCGCGAGGCGCCGGGGTGGCTGGGCGTGGGCGCGATCGCGCTCATCGTCCATGCCGCGTGTCTTGTGGGCGTCGGCCGGCTCGTCAGGGCGCCCATCGGGCTCATCGCCACCGCGAGCCAGGCGAATATCGGAGGGTTCGTGTCGGCGCCGCTCGTGGGCGCGGTCTATCACCGGACGCTGGCGCCCGCCGGACTCCTGCTGGCCATCGGATGCAACGCGGCGGGCACGTACGCCGGCATCATCGCGGCTTCCTTATGCCGATGGATATCCTAGTGTCGTGTACCGTGGCGTGCACCGGTCGGAAGCTGGACGCTAGACGCTGGAAACTGGAACATGGACGATCCGGTGTTCCAGCTTGCAGCCTCTCGTGCAGGTTCGCCACGGCCCACGGTCCGGTCGTCACGCACGGTCCATGGGAACCGACGGCGCCGGCGCAGGCTGGACGTAATCCGGCACCGGGATCAGACGCACGCGCGGCTGCGACGGAACGAGGACCCACCAGAGGCCGATCACGACCGCCAGCATCCCTCCGGCGACCCCGAGCAGAAAAATGGTGTGTCGTTGTGAGAGTCGAAAGACTCGCGGCATGGCCTGGTTGCTCCCCCGAACGATCTCTGCCCCTTCAGGTGTCTAACGCTACAAGTATACCTGACCGAATCGTTTGTTCCGTCGAGTCCGTCTGTTCCGTCACTGATTGTGTAAGCGACGGAACTGACGGAATTGACGGAATTGACGGAATAGACGAACCCGGAGTCGCGGAGGTGGAATTTAATTGATTTGACGGAAGACCGCGACGACCCGCCCCAGTACCGTGCAGTTCTGCGGCGGCTCGATGATGATGGGGTCCATCGTGGGATGGGCCGGCTGCAACCGGACGTGCCGGTCGGTCTTATAGAAGCGCTTGACGGTGGCGTCGTCGCCCACCAGCGCCACGACGATTTCGCCGTTCTGCGCCGTGGGTTGTTGCCGGACGATCACATAGTCCCCTTCCAGAATGCCGGCGCCCGTCATGCTCTCGCCCTGCACCTTGAGCGCGAAATGCTGGATCTCCTCCCGATCGCTCTTGGAGATCCAGGTGCCGTCAATGACCAGGTGGTCCTCGATGTGCTCCTGGGCGAGCACCGGCTCCCCCGCCCGGATCCGGCCGATGATGGGCACGCGCATCGCCCGCTCGAACGGCTTCACCAGATCGACCAGACTGATGCTGCGCGCTCTCGGCTGGCGGGTCAGGAACCCCTTCTTCGCAATGGCGTCCAAGTGGGTCGTCACTCCGCGCAGACTCCGGATGCCCAGCGCCTTTCCCAGTTCGCGGATCGTGGGCGGGTAGCCGCGCTCGGAGATCCATGACTTGATGGTCTCCAGCACCGTCCGCTGCCGCTGCGTCAACTCTGTCTTCTTTTTCCCCGCACCCATCCTGCCTCCCCTGAATAGATAAAAGTTACTAGACGCAGGTCTGCCTGTCAACTCCTACTTTGGTATCAGATACGTATCTGATACGTATCAGATACGTATCTGATACAGATCTGATACGGGGGGTGGACGGAATGGTGGGGGGATACGACAGAGGATGGATAATGGAGGGGTGAGAAATTTGAGGCGGGGGTATTTTAGTTGTAACTTATTGAGGGACAATGAGTAGTCTAGAGCGTCCCCAATTGGGTTGGTATGGAATGTGCTCTATTAATCTGGTGTTGGGGTATGTGCATCTATGTGTCCGGATTGAATGGGAGGCGAAGATGAGGAAGTTGGCAGTAATGGCGGCGGCGGCCGGGTTGTTCGCTCTGACGGCGGCGCCTGCGCATGCGGCGACGATCGGGCCGGACGCGTTCGGGTATACGGCCACGGACGAGGTGGACTTCAGCTTCGTGGACATCAGCGGCACCGGCACCTCCCTGCTCGGCGGCTTCGATGATGTAACTACGGGGCTGGTAGGCATGGGATTCAATTTTGACTTCTATGGAACTACGTATTCCTCGGTATCCTGGAGTCCGAACGGCCTCATGACGTTCACGGACGACAATGGTCAGTTCGGTAACGTTGACCTCACTACGACGGCACCGGATGGAGACAACCCCAGCATCGCGCCGCTCTGGGATGACTGGCAGTTCTTCCAGTCTGGCACAGACTCGACATATTACCAAACGCTTGGGGCTCCGGGAAGCCAGCAGTTCGTCGTCCAGTGGGAGGAAGCCCGTGGATTCTCGTCTTCTCCGAGCGGGGTGACGTTCCAGTCCATCCTCTACGAAGGCAGCAACGATATCCTCTTCCAATACCTCGATGTGGACAGCGGGGATTTTCGAGCCGCCGGTGCCGATGCCACGGTCGGCATTCGGGACACGAATGGCCACAACAACGGCGAAGCGCTGCAGTGGTCCAACGATAGCGCGGTGATCCGCGGGAACTATGCCATCCGATTCAGCCCGAACCAGGAACCGCCCGCGCCGGTGATCCCGGAGCCGGGGACGCTGGGGCTGATGGGGATGGGGCTCGTTGGGCTGGGACTTCGCCGCAAGCGTTCATAAGCTTTCAACACAATCGTATTGCCGAGACCCTGGTGGGGGAGACCTCATCAGGGTTTTTCGTTGGTCGGATGCTGGAAACTAGAAGCTGGAGGCTGGAACAATCGGGCGGCATTTCTCCTTAAGGCGGGCGTGGCTCAAGGTTGGGTCGGATGCTGGAAACTAGAAGCTGGAGGCTGGAACAATCGGGCGGCATTTCTCCTGAAGGCGGGCGTGGCTCAAGGTTGGGTCGGATGCTGGAAGCTAGAGGTTGGAACAATCGGGCGGCATTTCTCCTGAAGGTGGGCGTGGCTCAAGGTTGGGTCGGATGCTGGAGGTTCGAGGCTGGAGGCTGGAACAATCGGGCGGCATTTCTCCTGAAGGCGGGCGTGGCTCAAGGTTGGGTCGGATGCTGGAGGCTGGAGGCTGGAACAAGCGAGCCGAAATGCGTGAGTCGGAGGCTAGAAGCTTGAAGCTAGAAGCTGGAATATGCGGGGAAACAAATCATGGCAATGGACGTTAGGGCACCAAAGATCATCAGCTTTCGGGACCTGCAGGTATTTCAAGATGGGTACCGTTTGGCGATGGAGGTGTTCAAGATAACCCGAGAATTCCCATCTGAGGAACGGTATTCATTAACGTCACAGATGCTCAATTCATCCCGCTCTATTCCAGCCAACATTGCGGAAGGTTGGGCTAAACGCCAGTTTGAGCGGGTATTCAAGCGGCATCTATTGGATTCAATCGGGTCGGCCAATGAAATGCTTGTGTGGATAGACACGGCCGCTGATTGTGGCTATATCACCGTGAGCGAGAAATCTTCGTTTCTTGCCGATTACGACGTGCTAGGTCGACAGCTTAATCAACTCTTCGAGAAGTGGAAGACGTACTAGCGATTGTTCCAGCCTCAAGCTTCCAGCTTCCAGCTTCAGACCTACTCGGCCGGCTGTGCTGATGCGTCCGAAGGAATATGAGCGACCGGAACGAAGATGGGTTCGTCAGAACCCCGCTGGACGAGAGCGCCGTCCGGGCGGATTTCCTTCAGCGTGTACGGCCCCACCTGCTGGCCCACGCCGAGGAGCTCATCCTCGACGACCACGAGGGGCTTCGTCGGGGACCAGATGATGCCCTGCACCATCATGCCTTCGCGCATGCCGGCCGCGCCGGAGAACGCTCCCTGCGGGCTCAGGAGCGGCTGCATCGGGTCGCGCCGGAACACCACGTCATACCCCGCCGGTTTCGCCGATCCAACCTCGAGCACATCGATGGCCTTCGTCAATTCCTGCGCCGTCTGCTCCAACTCTTTCGCGCTCGGACTCGCCTCAGCAAGAGGGACTAACCCAACCACTGCGAGCCAACACATACACCACAGATTCCACAGACTCACTTTCATTCCGAACATCCCTGCGCTCGTCAATTCCGTCGAGTCCGTCGATTCCGTCTGTTCCGTCCGAGCGCCAAGCTCCTGACGGAATAGACGGAACAGACGGGATTGACGGAAAAGACGAACTGTCGCTCCGGTCATTGGCCGGCTCCCAGGACAGCGACGGTGAGAGAAGCTTCATGCTCCCCATCCTGCGTCTCGGCGGCCTCGAGCGTCCAGGATTCGACCTGCAGTCCCGGCTCCTCCTCCAGCGCCTCCAGCCACCGGCCCAGGCGGTGGAATCGGCCCGCCACGCGAAGCGCGACCGCCGGCCCCTCCGACCCGATAGGTTGGCTTATGCGCGTTTTTGCCTTCAGCCGGGGATCAACGGGAGACGCAGCGCGGCGCGCCGCTTCCGCCGAGAGATCGGTGATGCGAATGCGGTTCTGGCCAGCCGTTCGCTGGAGGGTTGAAATGGCATCCGCTGAGCTGTCCATTCCGCCGGCGCGCCGGTTGGCCGTGAGGACCTGGTGGCTCTTCTTGAGGAGCTGCTGGTAGGCGGGCTCAAGCTCCTGCATCCGCTCGAGCCGCTCCAACCGCGCGCGCCGTTCGCCGTGAGGCACCACCATGTTCTTCCAGAGAACATAGTTCGCCAGCGCCGGTCCCGCAAGCACAAGAAACCCGATGAGCACTGACCCGATATGGGGCGCAGAGAAAGCCCTGAACCCACCCGCCAGGCCGAGCTTCGTTTGCTTGGATCTGGGTTTGGGCGTCATTTCCCGTTCGTGCCCCATTTCGCCTGCAGGAGGAACTCATAGACCAACGACGAGCCCACCGACTTTCTGGATGACGCGCCAAGCTCAAGCGACTCGAGCCCCGGCCCAAAGTCCGGGTCCTCTCGCAGGGCGTCCATCCATGCTTTGGCGGGCAGCGCGTACGGCTCCTCCGGATCGATCACGTAGGACGCGTGAATGCCCATCGAGTGGTCCTTGCGGACCGCCATGATCCTCGTGATCCATGTCCGGGCGGGGACCGTCCTGGCGAGCGCCGCGTGTTTGGCGGACAGCGGGAACGACTCAAGGCGCGCTTTTGCCACGGCCCGAAGCGACGCCAGATCTGATTCCGCCTGCGCATGCAGGGCATCCAAGCGCTCTTCAAGCGCGACACGGCCTTCCGGAGTCCCAATCGCGGAACCCAGGCGGGCTTCCAGGTGACTCGTCAGCAGCGCCTCCCGCTGGGCCCGGTTGGTCAGCTCAAACGCAACCGCCAGGTTCGCAAGCAGATAGACACCTGCCAACAGAATGAACAGGCGCCTCCATCTGAGCGCCCGCTCATCGGCCCGGATAAAATTGATGGCAAACGGCAGGGTATCCCGCACAGGCAGAACGCGAAGCGCGCGCTTGAGCGCAGGAGCCGGAGCGGGGTGCTCAACCGCCATCGTCATCGCCGCCTCCGCAGGGCCAACCCGAGCGCCACCGCGAACTGAGCTCCCGCAGCCGCATCGGCCGTATCCTGATCCTTTGCGGCGCCGCCATTGAGCTTCTCCAGCGGATTCCAAATAGTCACCGGCGCGCCTGTCATCACCTCGATCAGCGTCTGCGCCCTCGGGCTCACCCCGCCGCCCGTGAGGCGAACCTCATCAAGCTGGCGCAGAGAGCCGGCGGCCCTGGCGTACACGATGGAGTCGCGCACTTCGCCCACCCACTCCTGCTGGCGGTCCCCTTCGATGGCCTTCGCTCCGAGCTGGATGTCGCGGGTGAGGACCAGCTCCCTGGGCGTCTTCGCCACCACGACGTTCGTCGTGCCAGCTCCGATATTCACCAACAGCACGCTCTTGCCGGGTGATGTCTCATCCCCGCAGAGCATCCAGTAGGCGTTCCAGAGCGCCAGCCCCTCAACGTCCACGATAGAGGGCCGCAGCCCCGCCGCCCGCGCCAGCCGGATGCGCTCATCCATCAGACTCTTCGGCACGACCGCAAGCAGTCCCTTGATCGGTCCGGACTCATCAAGCGCCGGCCACACCTGCCAATCGAAGGCCATCTCATCGATCGTGTGGCCGTTCAGGATGGCCTGCTCGGCCTCCATCCGGATCGCGCTCTCAAGCTCCTTCTTCGGCATCGGAGGAAACTGGAGCGTCTTGACGACGACCTCAGGCGAGGCCACCGCAACGGCCACAGAACACCGGGCAAACCCGGCACTGGACACGAACGCCTTTAACTCGCCTGCCATGCCCTTCTCCGACACTGAAACGGCACGGCAGCGCCGAAGCGTCACGCCGTCAGAGGCCGCTTCCAGCTCGATGGCTTTGATCGCAGATGAACCGATATCAATCCCGATCAATCTGGTACGAGAAAAATTAGCTAACACTCCCGAAGCGCTCATATGCCTACTCAATCTCCGTCCATGTGCCCGGAATTCCACTTGTGGTCTTCAAATCATCGGGATAATCAAAGCCTTCGAGAAAGCCGTAGTAATTGATGTTCCCATTATCACCATATTCAGCCGATGTCCCCTGAATCTCCACAGGGTTTCCAATAATGACGCCTTCAACGTTAATGGGGTTGAGATCGACCTCCCCCCAAGAGAATAACGCGCCAGAAATATTGACCACGTTGCTTCCCTGTTGGATGATCGAGCCCGCAATGATTGTGGGGAACTGTTTTGGGTCAACCGGATCCGCTTGATATCCAAATAAATCAATGCCCCCATGGAGGACCATACGTTCATGAGAAGCTAAGAACACATGGTCGATGTCAGTGCCAGTGGACACGCTGACTTCCCCCAGACTGACCACCGCGACATGACTGACGCCGGTGACCTGTTTGATGGAAACATTGCCCGTTGTGAAATAGTACGTATTACTCGCTACCAGCACATCATTCGGCTGCTGAGGAGTATTTGTCATCTCGATATCTCCGGTGAACGTCTGCACGCTCATCCAGGGGAAATTTCCCGAATTGCAATAGAAGTTTGCCGAATTGCAATCAGACGGATTCAATGGATCTGCCAGCGGAGGCAGTGCTGGCAGTTCAGGCGATGACGCAGGCTCCCGGCCGTCCATGGGATCGATTTGCGGGTTCCCATTTACAACATCCGGACAAGGGTCAACACCCCGCTCGCCCTCGCAATTGATGAGGCGCAATCCTGTCGTGGCCAGCAGGTTGAGTTCGAGCACTTTTTCCTCGCCACGCACCTTTCCCAGCGCGCGCAACGTGACAATCTGATCCGTGTCATTGGTCGAACCACCGGGATCATCCGCATTGTTGAACGCTCGAACGCTGTACAGCACTTCCCCATTCGGCACCATGGGAAACGTGCCGGCAATCGGGGTATCAGGTTCAATGACGGGACCGCCGTCAAAAGTGATGATGCCCGGGTTTCCCAC